>UMHJ01025718.1_pt1 | contig 64502 bp, 75 predicted proteins | sample 1965511 | NCBI WGS metagenome assembly UMHJ01 (sample SAMEA4836096, study PRJEB28245) | human gut metagenome | biome: gut microbiome; material: fecal sample | place: Denmark | collected 2008
GCAACAGATTTACAGTCTGCCCCCTTTGGCCACTCGGGAATTCTCCCCTATCAAGTTTTTCAAAAATCAAAGCCTACTGCCTAAACAGTAGGCTTCAATGGAGCTGGTGGACGGACTTGAACCCCCGACCTGCTGATTACAAATCAGCTGCTCTACCAACTGAGCTACACCAGCGAATTTAGCTTTCGCTCCTGCATTCACTCTTTAATTTCGAGTGCTTATATAATATATCACATTCTTCATCATTTGTCAACACTTTTTTTAAATTTTTTTAATTTTCTTGAAGCATTTTCATTTTTTGAAGATGTCCTCGAATGAGTCAGCTTGACTATTATATCATCCTCAATCCTATTCGTCAAGGGTTTTTGCAAAAAATTTTTTATTGTATTTTTCAACAAAATATCCTATGAATTTTTATAAACCATTTTTAGAATATAGCATTGCACACATGAGTTCACAATGATAGAATAATATCATTTACATTGCGACTTTTGCGGTAGCGTACATCTTTGAAAAATCAATCGTACACGAAAACATAACAGACTTTATTCACGGCAACATTGTCTGCACCCAAAGTTACTACAAGCACCTTATCGGCAAAATTAATTATGTTCTGTCGGAAGAAAGCAACAATGCTTATTTTCTGAAAGCACGAGATAAGTTGAAAATGTTGTGGAGAAAGTCTGATTTTTAATAAATAAAATGACCGCACAGTTTCTGTGCGGTTTGTTTTTATAAGTTCAATTCCGGTTATCATTTTTCTTAACGGTATTTATTGAAGATATTAGCATACGGCGAATTGAACCACATAAATTTTGAAGTTGTTTATATTTATCTTCTTCAAGATAATTTGTTTTAAATAAAAGTTCAAGCCAATATTCAGATTCATAACATTCCTTGAGTGCAATCTGCATTTTAGCTATGAAATCCGCCGTGCCATGAGCATATTTTGATTCATGAATATTAGCTCCAATTGATGTACCTGACCGAATAAGTTGATTTGTCAAAACAGATTCACGATATTTACTTTTTATTTCTTTGCAAACATTAACTATATCTATTGCAAATATTTTTGCTTTTTCAAGCATAATGCTTTCAGGCATGTTTTCACCTCATTTTAATATGTTTTAATTTCAGCTAAATTTTGCGACAGGTCGCAAAGCTAAATAACTCCGCTGTCGCTCCGTTGCTAAATTGCAAACCTTTCGGTTTACAGCTAAATTAAATTCACTTTTAACTGTCCGCCAGGACAATTTAGCTATCCGTAGGATAATTTAGCTTGCGTAGCAAATTTAGCCCACGCTTGCGTGAATTTAGCTGAAAAAAGCACGCCCGAGCGTGCTTTTTTCAATGGCCTGCCCGAAGGGATTTGAACCCCCATTCTCCGGAATCGGAATCCGTTGCGTTATCCAATTGCGCCACGGGCAGATGTATGCGGCAGGGTATTTTGCCTGCCGTTTTTCATTTTTAATTCGCATAATCTTTTATCTGAAAATCAACTGCAAAAACTGCTGTGCAACAGTCTTTAGCTTATATTATGCGGTTATTATACAACAATTTTTTACTTTAAGCAAGGGAAATTTGTCGCTCCTCCCGACTGTAAGGCGATCATTCTGCCATACTTTCGAGTTCTTCCCAGATTTCGTACTGCTCCTCCTGCTGTTTTTGCAAATCCTCGAGCAGTTTTGAAAGCTCCATAAGTTTTTCGTAATCTGCGGCAACTTCCTCACTTGAGAGAAGCTCCTGTGTTTTGGCGATTTCTTCGTCAAGTCGCTCAATTTCAGCCTCTGCCTTTTTGAGCTTAGTCTGTCTTTTGCGTTCTTCACTCTGCTTTTGCTTTTGCAAAAAGTAATCATTCTGCGTTTTTTCTTTTTTATCTTTCTTATTCTCAGTCGGAACAGCACCCGATTTTTCGGCTGTTGTGCGTTCAAGATAATAATCGTAATTACCTAGATATTCCTTTACTCCGTTATTTGTAAGGAGTAAAATTCTGTCGGCAATTTTATTTATAAAATAACGGTCATGGCTGACAATCAGCATTGTACCGCTGTAGTCAAGCAAAGTTTTTTCAAGTTCTTCCCGTGATGATGCGTCAAGGTGGTTTGTCGGCTCATCGAGGAGCAAAAAGTTACTGCCTTTTAGCATTAGTTTCAAGAGAGAAACTCTCGCCCTCTCGCCGCCACTCATTTTTGAAAGCGGTTTAAACACTTCGTCTCCTTTGAACAGGAATGACGCAAGGGCACTTCTGACTTCGGTCTGCGTCATATTCGGGAAGGTGTCCCACACCTCATCAAGTGCGGTTTTTGACAGGTCAAGATTCTGCTGCATCTGATCAAAATAACCGATTTCAACATTTGCGCCGTAGTCATATTCACCGCAGTTCATAGGAGTTTTGCCCGTTAAAATTCTGAACAGAGTTGTTTTACCGCAACCGTTGCCGCCGATGATGAACACTCTCTCGCCTTTTCTGATATGTATATCAACATTTTTGAAAAGCTGTTTGTTGTCAAACGACTTGGCAAGGTTTTTACAGATTAAAACATCGTTGCCACTTTCACATCTCGGCTCAAAATGCATACGCATTGTTTCAAGCTCGCTTTCGGGGGCAACAAGCCCGTCTTTGATTCTGTCAGCCTCTTTTTGCTTACTTGCGGCTGTGATAAAGTTGTGAGCCTGTCCCCAGCGTTTCTGCTGTTCAACAATGCCCTCAATACGCTTTATCTCCTTTAAATCGTGTTCATATTTATTTTTAAGCGACTCATTCACCGATTCTTTTTTCTTGACAAATTCCGAATATGAGCCCTTATAAACCATAGCACGGTTGTGTTCAAGTTCAATCGTCTTGTTGGTTACATTATCAAGAAAATAACGGTCATGGCTGATGATAATCATTGCGCCCTTAAAATCTCTCAAAAAGCCTTCAAGCCATGCGATTGCGTCAATGTCAAGGTGGTTTGTCGGCTCGTCAAGGAGGAGCATATTGCTCTGCGACAGCAACAGCTTTGCAAGGCAGAGCTTTGAACGCTGACCGCCGCTTAAATTGCCGACAGGCATTGTAAAGTCATTTTCGGAAAATCCGAGTCCCAAAAGTGCGGAACGGGTTCTGCTTTTATAGGTCAAACCGCCTGCTCTTTCAAACTGTTCAATAAGCATGGTCTGCCTCTCAACAAGCTCGTCAAGATTTCCCGACTTGTTGTCAATCTGATGTGCAAGTGCGGAAATTTCGGTTTCCATATCCGAAAGATGGTCGAATACGGAAAGCAGCTCGTGATACACATCTGCCCTCGGATTGTTGCAGGCATGCTGTTCCATATATCCCGGACGGACATTTTTTGAAAAGGTAACAGTTCCCGAAACAGGGCTGATTTCGCCGTTGAGTATCTTAAAGAGAGTTGTTTTACCGACTCCGTTAGCTCCGATAAAGCCCACCTTATCTCTTTCTTCAACATCAAACGAAACATCGGTAAAAAGGTTTCTTTCGATAAAAGTCATTGTAAGATTTCTTACTGATAATGCCGGCAAAACATACACTCCCTTTCAAATTCGCTACCCCCTATTGTACATTAAAATCGACAAAAGAGCAATACAAAATTGAAAATATGCCATAGGTTTACAAGGGCATAAGAAACTATTCCGACCGTTAAAAGCATTTCGGCTGTTTTGCTCCTGCCGATTTCGGCAAGCTTATAAATCAATGCACAACCAAGAATAAGCACAAGCGGCAAAATTCCCTTGATTAACAATGTCAGCCAAAAGTTTTCAAGCACAGGCTGCATAACGGGATTTGCCTCAACAAAATGTCCGCTGCCGATGAGCGCCTCTGTACAAATCCAGTCAACAATATTGAGAAAATAGAGTAAGCCGAGTTTGTAATAAAATGAACGGCTCTCATGACCTTTTTCATTGACGATATTATTGACATCAGATTCATTTGCCGATTTCAAATTAAACACAACGGTTTTTTCAAGTCCGGTTTTTTCTGTCATACACAACACCTCAACGGTATTTTTTCCCGCTGAGAATGTTATATTCACACAAAAGAAAAGAGCCTCCCCTCGGAAGCTCAATTTGAAACGAATTATTCAAAGTTAATGTCGCCCTCATATTTCTTTTTGAAAAGCTCAAATACCTTGTTAAGAGTATCTTCATCGTCAATGCTGACATATTCCTCTGTTTCTTCGTCAATCTGATTAATCTGAAGAATAACAACCTCGTCTGCATCTTCGTCATTTTCGATGAGAACAATGTACTCTGTACCCTCAAACTCGATTACATCAAGAAATTCAAATTCAACTTCCTGACCGTTTTCATCCTCAAGAGTAATGAGCATACCCTGATCTTCTTCGTTAATAAGCTCGTTTTTTGTATCTGCCATAGCGTATTCCTTTCCGAATGCGTTTAACGCCTCATTAAATAAACTAAGCTTAGTATAACCCAAAACATCGGCAAAATCAACACTTTATTGATATTTTACATTTAAAAGGTAAAAGCCAAAAACAGCTGCGATTGCTCGCAGCTGTCCTTGGGTTTAGAAGTTTTGAAATTAACGTGAAAACCGTAGATATTTAAGTCAGTGTTTTCAGAATTAACCTACTTTGGCGTTACCTGTGTCGCCGAACATATTAAGTCTGAAAAGCTTGCTCTCGTCGTTCTTGTTTTCGCAAATAATACTTGCTTCTGCAATCCTGCCGCCTTCGATAAGTCTTGTAAGACCGACAAGCTGGCAAAGCTTGCTGCGGAGATTGAGTCTGTCGCCTTCACTTGTAACGAGATATACATTGCCCTCGCAGGTATCGAGCACGGCGAGGAATTTGGTTACATCAACATTGTGTAAGCTAAGAATTGGTGTCATAAAATTTCCTCCATTCAATTCTTTAAAAATATAAAGTTTTGTTTTCGTGCGCCATTTACCATTTGGCAAAATCATGATCAATTTATCGACTATGTGATAATTCAATTTTACTCGAGTAAGGCTAATTGGAAATCAGCCGATAGTCAAGCGGACTATTTACTTGACAATTATTATTATAGTCAAACATTCGGAAAAGTCAACAATTTTAGCGATTAATTTTTGTTCACAAATACTTTTAGGTGTCAGTTATGCACAATTAGTTATCGTATTTTTTGTACAATATGCTTTGTATTTGCTTTTATAGAAATATAGTTTTAACACAAGCATAACATTTGATTGTGTAAATTCAACAACTTATTTCTTTTTCAGCATTATATAACTGCTGTTTTTTACAAACTTAATTTAACAGGCATATTGAGATTTTGCTCATTTTAAGTTATAATCTATGTTATGAAGGCTGATATCAAAAAGGATGCAGGATTGCTCCGAATTAAATTTTCAATAAAAGCAATCATACAAATAAGAAAGGAATCATGAAATGCTTAACGATTTTTACAAACAGTTCAAAAGCGGAACAGACATACGAGGAGTTGCAAGCGAGGGTGTTGAGGGACAAAGTGTAAACCTTACCGACGATGTTGTTGCCGATATGGCAGACGGCTTTGTGCTTTGGCTTTCTAAAAAAGTTTCAAAAAAGCCGAGCGAGCTCAAAATCTCTGTCGGTCGTGACAGCCGTATTTCGGGACCGCATATAATGGAAATCACAACCGAGCGTTTTAAGCGTTGCGGTGCAGAAGTTCTCTGCTGTCAGCTTGCGTCAACTCCGTCAATGTTTATGACAACCGTTGACCTCGGATGTGACGGTGCTCTTCAGATTACAGCAAGTCACCACCCGTTCAACAGAAACGGTCTTAAATTTTTCACCCGTGAGGGCGGTCTTGAGGGCAGTGACATTGAGGAAATTCTTCTCTACGCACAAAACGGTGAACATCCCGAAGAAAGCAACGGCGGAAATATTACGGATGTTGACTATATGAGCGACTACGCAAAGGGACTTTGCGAGAAGATTAAAAAGGAAGTTAATGCAGAAGATTACGAGCATCCGCTCAAGGGCTTTAAGATTGTTGTTGACGCAGGCAACGGTGCAGGCGGATTTTATGCCGACAAGGTGCTTTCTGTTCTCGGAGCAGACACAACAGGCAGCCGTTATCTTGAACCTGACGGAATGTTCCCGAATCATGTGCCGAATCCCGAGGCTAAAGAGGCAATGGATTCGATCTGTGAGGCTGTCAGAGAATCGGGCGCAGACCTCGGAGTAATCTTTGATACGGATGTTGACCGTGGCGGTGCTGTTGACAGCAAGGGCAACGAAATCAACCGAAACAGACTTGTAGCCGTTGCGGCGGCAATTGCTCTTGAGGGCAATGACGGCGGTATGATTGTTACAGACTCAATCACATCAAGCGGTCTTAAACAATTTATTGAAAATGACCTCGGCGGAAAGCATTACCGCTATCGCAGAGGCTATAAGAATGTTATCGACAAGGCTCTTGAACTCAACGCTCAGGGCATCAACTGTCCTCTTGCAATCGAAACATCGGGACATGCCGCAATGCGTGAAAACTACTTTCTTGATGACGGTGCATATCTCTGCACAAAAATTATTATCAAGGCTGCTCAGATGAGAAAAGAGGGCAAGGAGCTTGACGAGCTTACCGCCTCACTCAAAGAACCGCTTGAAAGCACAGAAATCAGATACAAAATTCTTGAAAAAGATTTCAGAGCCTGCGGTGAAAAAATTATTGCCGACCTTACAAAGTATGCCGAGGAGCAGGACGGCTGGTGTGTTGCTGATGATAACCGTGAGGGCGTCAGAGTTTCGTTTGACAGGGATAACGGTGACGGCTGGTTCTTGCTCAGACTTTCGGTACACGATCCGATTATGCCTCTCAATGTTGAAAGTGACAGCGAGGGCGGTGTAAAAATCATCTGCGACAAGCTTGGTGAATTTTTAAAGACTACAACAGGTCTTGACCTCTGATATTGGAATATTTTGTGTTTTTATTGATTTTTATTGTCGCAACTGCGGGTTGCAACCGAGAGTTGCGACAATGGAACCCGAAATGTATTGTTTTTGGGGGCAGGCAACCGATATAATTTTCTCACAATGTAAAACCCTAAAGCAATATTTGAGGAGGAAATTTTATGAACATTGAAACTGCCAACAGACTTTTGCAGTACAGAAAAAAGATGAATCTAAGCCAGGAGGAGCTTGCCGCAAAAATAGGTGTAAGCCGTCAGGCTGTGTCAAAATGGGAGCGTGCAGAGGCATCGCCCGACACGGATAATCTTATTCTTCTTGCCGATATCTACGGTGTTTCGCTTGATGAATTGCTTAAAGGCGAAAAAGAAACCGAAAGCGAAGCACAGTCGGAAGAACCCGAAAATAATGCCGAAAATAATCCCGACAGCGATACAACATACAAAAAATCTGACAAGGTTTCGTTCAAACACGGAATCCATGTTGACTCAAAGGACGGTGATTCTGTTCACCTTAATTTCAGGGACGGAATCCATGTTAAAGATAAAGACGGTACAAAGGTTGATTTCGGCTGGAACGGAATCCATGTTGAAGAAAACGGCAAAACAAAAGTCTATACAGGCGAAAACGGAAATGTTATGTATGATGAAAGCATTGAAGAGCATAAACATTCAAAGTCGCACCGCTTTTGGAAGCGCTTTCCGTTTTGGTTGATTGCCGTTATCGGATTCCTCGTTTGGGGATTCAGCGGAGTGTTGCTCGGTTGGGTACTCAGCTGGGTATGCTTTCTGACAATTCCTCTCTATTACACACTTGTTGACGCAATCTACAAACGCAAACCGAGTCATTTTGCTTATCCCCTGCTTGTCGTTATTGTGTATATGTTTTTCGGATTTCTCGACATCTGCGGCGGTTGGTCATTTGGTTGGATTGCATTTTTAACAATTCCGATTTACTATGAAATCTGCAAGCTTTTCAAAAGCGAAAGAAAAAGTTCTGACGATTAAAACTGAATTAAAGACATACAAAAACACGGCAGTTTTTTATCAACTGCCGTGTTTGATTTTGCTGTAAACTATGTCCTTGTATAAAGTGTAAACCATGTTGTTGACATAGTATTCGCCCATAGATTGTGCAAACAGATAATCGTACAAATAAAATTTTACGGAATCATAACTGTGTCTGTTGTGTCGAGCTGTGAAGTTCTCATTGCGGGCTTGCAGAGTTCAATCTGCCTGCCGTCTTTGATAAAGAGCGGAACTTCATTGAGAGCAACCTCAATATAATGAGTACCCTTGCTCATTTTTCTGTTGTAACGCTTGTACCGCTGAGTTTTACAAAAGTCATGTTTTCGGGAAGATAAACATATCTTCCGCCTACATTCTGCTCATATACAGGGCAAATCATGCACTCGTCACCGAGCATAAGCTGTGTTTCACATTCACGGGCAATTTTATCATCGGGATAATCAAACGAGAGCGGTCTGAAAATCATATCGTTTTCTTCGCTTGCCTTTTTGAATGTTCTGTAAAGGTACGGAATAAGTCTGTAACGAACCTCAACAATATCCTTGAAATCATCGCTGTTTTCAAAGCTGTAGCACTCCTGATTTCTTGTGCCGAGAGCGGCATGGTTACGCATAAGCGGAGTAAACACACCGAGTGCAAGGAAACGAAGAACAAGGTCACGGGTTGCGTTCTCGTTAAAGCCTCCGAGATCTGCACCGCAGTACAGAAAGCCGCACATATTTGCCGACGGGAGCATTTTGAGGTCAAGAAGAATGTGTGACCACCAAGAGTGGTTATCGCCGAACCAGATACCGCTTGAACGGTGAGCGCCTACATATGACGCACGGGAGAACATAAGAATTTTTTCTTTACCGAACTCCTCCGCAAAATATTCGCCGGCGGCCTTTGTCATATTAGCACCGTAAATGTTGTGAACCTGATCATGGCAAACCTGTTTGCCGTCAACTGTATGGTAAATGCTTGAATAATCCTCGGGACTGTTTGAAAGACCTGTGAATGTGTCCTTGAGCTCAAAGAATTTTGAAAGGTCAAGGTTCTTCCCTTTGAGAGAAGCCGCCTTATCAAGTGCTTTGTTAAGTCCTTTTACCGAATAGAAAATTGCAGGCTCGTTCATATCGTTCCAGAAGCCGTCAATTCCCATATCTGTGAGAATTTTATATTTTGAGCCGAACCACTTTCTTACATCCGGTCGGAGAAAATCGGGAAAGCCAACGATACCGGGCCATACACCACCCTCAAAATCCGTGCCATCCTCGTTTTTGCAGAAGTATCCGTTCTTTCTGCCCTCTTCATAGATATCGTAGCCGTTCTCCTTTTTAACGCCTGCGTCAATAATCGGAATGAGGTGGATTCCTTCTTCCCTTTTCTTTGAAACATAGTCCTTGAAATTCGGAAATTTTTCATCATCAACAGTAAAGTCCTTGTAACGCTCCATATAGTCGATGTCGAGATATACGCAATCAAGCGGAATCCCTGCCTTGTTGTAACCGTCAACAACAGCGTCAACAGCTTCGGCATTGTGATAGCTCCAACGGCTCTGCTGATAGCCGAATGCCCAAAACGGCGGAACATAGCTTGTGCCGATTGATTTTCTGAACTCTTTTACAATCTCAAGCGGCTTTGTGCCGTCAATGTAATAGATATCAAAATCCGTGCCGTCAATTGTGATAACGGTTTTGTTTGCGGTTGTATAGCCGATGTCCCAACGGATTTTTGACGGGAAGTCGATAAAAATACCAAAAGTTTTTGAACCGCTTAGCATAAGGAAATTGTGAGCGGCATAGAGGGATGACTTTGTTTCGGTGTGGAACGGGTCATCACTGCAAAAGCTGTTATACACCCAACCACGCTTGTTGATTCCTCTCGGAGCTTCGCCGAGACCGTAGACGATGTCGCTGTCTGCCATATCAAATTCTAAGACAAAATTTCCGTTTTCAAACTTGCCGCCGAGCGGAAATTCCGCAATAGGCAGAGCGTTAAATTTTTCAACAACAGCCTGCGTATCAATCGGGTTGCCCGATGTAAACTTTTTAATCATTAAAGCACTTCCTTCTTTATTAAAATTTTCCGATTTTTTCAAAGCGTTCTGCAAAATCTTGCCGACACGCACTTACGATTTTAGTATAACATTAATTTTGATTATTGCAATGATAAAATTTATTTTTGTATTATTTTATTTTTCGCACATTAAAAAAGCACCTTTACGAGCCTGTAAAGGTGCAAATTTTATTCTTTTACGCTTTATCAGTCAAAAATATCATTCTTGCTTTCAGACTTTCCGTCTTGGTAAATCTTGAGGTTTCCCGTATCATCACACACACCGAGAAAAACATCTTTGAGCCGTTTGCGGTTGTTGTCAAGCTGTTTTTTGAGCCATTCAAGATTATAGCCCGATTCGGCAAGATTTTTCTCGAGAATTTTTCCGTCCGTAATAACCACGGGCTCGGGTCGGGTTTGGTGAACAATGATTTTTAAATCATCCGGAGTTGCAGGGCGCTTTTTGTCCTTTGGCAGAACCGACAAATCGCCGTTCTGTTCAAGAAAAACCGTTTCGACATCATCAAGACTGAAATATCCCTTTTCACGCATTCGTGTGAGAAATTCGTTTATATCAATTTTTGCAACCGAAAAATTCTTTTTGTACAACTTTCCTCTGTCGAAAATCACAATAGACTTGCCTGTTAAAAATCTTCGTAACATTGTTGATTTTTGCGAAAGCCACGAACAAAGCATAACAATTATTACATAAACAATGAGTGCTGCAAAGCACGCCCAAAAGTCTGACATTTCGGCTGTTGCCATCTCCGCTGCGATTGAACCGATTGTGATTCCGTTGATGTAGTCAAAAAGATTAAGGCTTGACATCTGCTTGTTGCCGATGAACTTTGACAACAGAAACAATACTGCAATTGAAACGGGCGCCGTTATTAATGCACGCAAAAAGTCCATAATATCCCCTCCGATAGGGTTATTATGGACTTTAAATTATTTTTTATTCCGCAAAATTACCAAGGCTTAACTGTGCCTGTGATTTCCGAAACGCTCTTGATTCCGTTTTTGTCGAGCCATTCGTTCATTCCGTCGGCAATCTTAATAGGCGCATACGGATCCGTAAAAAGGACTGTACCGATTTGAAGTGCGGTTGCGCCTGCCATCATCATCTCGATTGCATCCTGCCAGCTTGAGATACCGCCCATACCGATAATCGGAATTTTAACTGCGTTTGCAACCTGCCAAACCATTCTTACTGCAACAGGGAAAATTGCAGGGCCGCTCATTCCGCCTGTGTTGTTGCGGATAATCGGTCTGCGTGAGTTGATGTCGATACGCATACCTGTGAGCGTGTTAATCATTGAAATTGCGTCTGCACCGTTTGCCTCTGCCGACTGTGCGATTGATGCAATGTCGGTAACATTTGGGCTGAGCTTTACGATAAGCGGTTTTTTGCAATACTTTTTGACAGCCGCAGTAATTGCACCTACGGATTCACAGCTTGTGCCGAACTGCACTCCGCCGCTCTTGACATTAGGGCATGAGATGTTGAGCTCAATCATATCAACATCGGTTTCGCTGAGTTTTTCAGCCATTGCACAATAATCTTCGGGAGTGTTGCCGGCAATGTTTGCAATGATAACCGTATTTTGCTTTTTGAGCCACGGCAAATCCTCATTGATAAAGACATCAACACCGGGGTTTTGAAGTCCTACTGCATTCAAAATGCCGGAAGGAGTTTCGGCTACTCTCGGAACAGGGTTGCCGTCACGGCGGGTAAGTGTGATACCCTTGCATGAAATACCGCCGAGCTTTTCAAGGGGATAAAGCTCTGAATACTCCATACCGAAACCGAATGTTCCCGATGCGGCAATGAGAGGATTGTTAAATTCCACTCCGCAAACTTTTACAGATAAATCAGCCATTGAAAACTACCTCCTCAGCGTTAAATACGGGGCCGTTTTTGCAGACATGCTGCATAATTTCTTCACCGTTTTTTCTTACCCTTACTGCGCACACAAGGCATGCACCCATTCCGCAGGCCATTCTCTCCTCAAGAGAAATCTGACACGGCTTTCCTGCCTCTTTGCAAACATCGGCAATAGCCTTGAGCATCGGGGTAGGACCGCATGCACAAACCTCGTCAACCTCTGAGATTTTTTCTTTGAGAACATCTGTTACAAAGCCGTGAATTCCCGCACTTCCGTCATCTGTTGTCAGCACAAGCTCTGCACCGGCTTTCTTGAAATCGTCCTGTAAAATGATAAGGTTTTTGTTTCTGAAGCCTGTGATAACAAGCGGATTTTCACACTGCTTTGCTGTGTAGAGCATCGGAGGAACGCCTATACCGCCGCCGATAAGGCAGTAACGCTTACCCTTTTCAATTTTAAAGCCGTTGCCGAGAGGAGCGAGAATATCAACGCTTTCGCCCTTTTTCATCTCGGACATAATTTTTGTTCCCTCACCCTTTACCTGATAAACAAGGCGGAGAACACCGTTTTCGCTGTCACAAACCGAAATAGGTCTGCGCAGAGTTTTTGAAGGCACATAAACATGGGCAAACTGTCCGCACTTTGCAAGCGGAGCAAGCTCGTCATTTTTTACCCTCATATCAAAAATGCCGTCTGCAATCTGTTCGTTTGACAAAAGTTCAAACTTCTGAACATCATACTTTTTCATAATATCATTCCTTTGGTTAGCTTTATTTATATAAAATCAATTTTTAAGCAGAGTGTCCCTGCATTGCGGACAAAAGTGAGCATCTCATCACATCACCGTTAATCAACATATTCAAGTTCAACAGTCAGCACACCTAACTCATCCTTGCGATAAACATAACAGCTTTCCGCAAGCCTTGGTGAATAACCGTTAATCTCATTAGCCTCTGAAATCCAGTTATAAAGATAACCGTCATTCATAATCCTGTCATACATATAATCGAAATCGGTGTTCTTATCAACAACAATGCTGAAATATTCATCTCCGTTTTTTGCAGCATTTGCAATAGCTTGGCTTACATCATCGGCATTATCAGGATCTGAAACAGTCGGGTACTTATAGTTAAAATAGTTGTACTTTTCAGCCGTACACTTTGGAACATAAAAATTACACCATGTAGCAACGCTCAAATAAGTTTGTGAATTAAGCTCGGAATACTTATATGACAACTTATGATCCTTGAACATAAGGTCATCGGTTAGGTTAAAATAGTCGTTTTCCGCATAATTATTTTCTCTGTCGGTATCATTCCATGTAACATCAATTTGGTACCAATCGCCGCCGATTTTTACACCGTTCCATGCGTGATTGTCTGAATCGGCTGTTCCCGAAAGTAATACGCAGTCAATATTCGCCTTGTTGCACAAAAGCTGAAAGGCTCTTGCGTAACCCTCACACACAGCTTTGCCGTCAACCAACGCACCGTAGGCATCGTTTTCATTGCCCTGAACATCATTGTTTTCAGCCGCTTCTTCATCATACCTGCAATTGTCAATTATATAGTTGTTAATGTATTCTTCTCTTTCAAAATCATTGCCCGAGGGCAAATTCTTCAAAACAGAAGCAACGGCAATATTGAATTTTTTCTTGGCGGCTATAAGCTCATCATTTTCAATTGTATAATCAAGCTTTACGCTTGTTGTGTCACTATACGGAACAAAAAGACTTGACCCCTTGAGCCAGAAAGTTTCGGGGTGGTCGTTTTTGTATGCCTCAACAGCCTGTGTAATCTGATAATCGGAAAGCGTGCCTGTTGTTGTAATGTTTGGTGCATACACGGTATCAACGCTCTTTGCGATTCTCATATACAGTTCTTTTACATAATCATCGGTAAGCGTCTCGTAGGCATAATCGGTTTTTACATCTGCATAATCCTTGTCGTTTTCAACATCTTGTGCACTCGGAGTTGTAACGGATTTTTCTATGATAGAGCTTCTCTTTGGTTCACTGCTTTCGGAATCATCCGTCAACGAACACGAACAGCCGAAAAATGCAACCGCACAGGTCATTAAACAAACTAAGGCAGTTTTATATATTTTCAAAGAATCATCTCAATTTTATTTTAAACTATTTATTCCGTATACGGAATACGGCAGCAGTCAAAACTGACTGTCGCCGTATGGATTTGTCATGTTCTATTTTACTTTATTTTCGCCTTGCAGTCAATGTTATAATCAATCATGTAGCATTTAATTAATATATTCAAGTTGAAATGTTATCAAATTAGACTTTTCATCATAAAGCATATTGCAAGTATCATTCAACTTTGGTGAATCAGAGTTAATTTGGTTAGCCTTTGTAAGCCAATCATACATATATCCATTCCGCACCTCATCATACACATCATCGTAATTTACATTTTCATCTACTATAACTACGAAATGCTCTTCTCCGTTCTTTGCCGCTTTTGCAATTGCTGTGCTGACATTATCGGAATCATCAAGATTAGATACTGTAGGATATTTATAATTATAACAATAGTTGTGATAATTGTATTTCTCAGCAGTACATTTTGGAACATAGAAGTTACACCAAGATTCCAAATTCAAAAAAGATTCTGCATCAATCTCCGAGTATTTTGGAGACAGCGTGTGCTCCTCATACATAAGACTGTCGGTAAGATTAAAGTACTCATGTGAATCATAAATAAAATCATCAACATCGTCCCAAGTAACATCAATCTGATACCAATCTCCGCCAATCTTCACGCAATTCCATACATGATTGTCTGAGTCAACGATTCCCATAAGTTGTATGCAATCAATATCAGCCTTATTACACAAAATCTGAAATGCCTTTGAGTAACCCTCACATACTGCCTTACCATCAACAAACACACCGTAGGCATCGTTTTCATTGCCCTGAACCTCCTCAGATTCAGCCGCTTCCTCATCATAATCACAATTATTAATTATATAATTATGTATATATTCTTCTCTTTCACATTCAGTGCCATAAGGGACACTTTGGGAAATAGTATCAACTGCAGTATTAAACTCTTTTTTTGCAGTAACAAGTTTATCACCGCTCATAGTATATGTAAGCCAAATTCCTGTTTCATAATCAAAATTTTCGTATTCATAGTAACTTTTAAGCCAGAACACTTCAGGGTGGTCATTTTTATACGCTTCCACAGCCTGTGTTATTTGATATTCACTAAGATTCCCTTCAGCGTAAAATGACGGTTCATATTCGGAATCAATATTATCACTTATTTGATTGTACAGCTTTTTCACATAATCATCAGTAAGTGTGCTATAGGCATAATCTGTTTTTGGTTCATTATACACACACGGCTCTGTCGGTTTAGGTTTAGATGTTGTTTTTACACTTGTACTGCTTTTTTCGGAAGTAGTTACAGGTACACTCGATTCGTTGTTATCATCCTCAAGCAACGAACATGAACAGCCGAAAAATGCAACCGCACAGGTCATTAAACAAACTAAGGCAGTTATATATATTTTCAAAAAATCATCTCAATTTTTGTTTTGGATTATTTATTTAATATACAGAATACGGCAGCAGTCAAAACTGACTGTCGCCGTATGGATTTGTCATGTTCTATTTTACTTTATTTTCGCCTTGCAGTCAATGCAAATTTGAGCATTAAACTACTTTCCCGTAACATGGGTATCACCGAAAGCCTCGGCATAAACATTGTTGTCGAGAATCATTCTTGAAACGGTAAAGAGGTTGTTGCATCTGTTATTGAGTTCGTCAATATCATCCTTGCCCTTTGCGCCCTTGAAAGCGGTGTATTCGCCTGTTGACGCATTGTATTTTCCGTTCTGGGAAATCCAGCTTCTGTCGGCAAACACAACGAACAGTTCTTTGTTTCCGAAAACATCCGTACCTGCCAACATTCTGCTGTCATATTCAAGGCCGAGCATATTTGAAAGCGTGGGCAGAATATCAAGGCTTGAACAGTATGTGTCAACCTTGACGGGCTTTTTCATTGAACCGCTCCACAACAGCCATGCATTTTTGTACTGTTCAAAGGTTGTGTCAACCTTGTGCCCCGCAAGTTCAGACACACCGTCAAATTCATCAAGTGAATACGGATAATGGTCGTCCGTAAGGCAAATAAGGGTATTGTCAAGCTTGCCTGCTTTTTCAAGTCTTGCAAGAAGATATTCCATTGCCTTATCAAGCTCAATGTTTGCGGCAAGATAGCCCTTGACCTCATCGCTGTATTTCAGGTCTTTTACAAGGTCTGCGTTGCGTTCGCTCATGGTGTTGTATGAATATCCGCCGTGACCGCTGACCGTCATATAATAAACGCTGAAGCTGTCGGAATTTATGTAATCGTCAACCGTTTTCTGCATCATCTTGAGGTCGGAATTTGGCCACACATTTTCACCGAGGTCAAGACCTTTTCCGATTGCAGAATAGTCATAGCCGATATTTGTAAGGTACTTGTCCCTGTCGTAGTAATCATAGGTGTGATTGTGGTAAGCGTTAACTGTTTTGTAACCGAGTTTTCTGCTCTGCTCACCGAGAGTGAACGGGAAGCTGACATTATTTTCGGCTGACTTTGAAAAGCTCCACACACCGGATTTTGGAATCAAGCCTGTAAGATTTGCATATTCGCCGTCAGTTGTGCTTACACCCCACGCAGGCGAATAGTAATTTTCAAATTGAAATCCCTCGTTATACATTTTGTAGAGCGTCGGAGTCAAATCCTTGTCAATTGCATACTGCGAAAAACTTTCGGCTGTAATAAAAATTATGTTGTAGCCCTTGAACATACCCGTGTATTCGTTGGTATAGCTCGGTTCTTCGCTGTCAAAATATTCATAAAGCGACTTTAACTCATCATTATTTGTACTCTTTGCAAGCTTTGAAAAATCAGCACTCATAATCTGAGCTTTCTGCTCTGTTTTTGTAATTTCATCGGCAGTTGATTCTTTATTTTTCGGCTTGCTGTTTGTGCGTATATTTGCTTTGTAACCGAACATAAGGCGGCTGATGTCAAGCCTTTGCATTGTGTAAAGTCCGTAGCGTTCACACACGGCAACCTGTTGCAATTCACCGTAATAAAGATTGTAGTTGCTCTTTGTGTCGGAAGAATCACGGTCAATGCCTACCGCAAGGACAGTTCCAATCTGAAAAACCACCGCAATCAAAAGCACAATCAGCTTGCCTTTTAACTTTACCTTTGAAAAGTCAAACAGCTTTCCGCCGAAAATTATAAAGAAAGCAAGCGGAACAAAAAGTAAAACAACAAAAACAATTCTGCTTGTTATCGCAGTCATGATCATATCAATTGAATTGAATGCCTGCCCTGCACCGCCGTTTGTAACGCTGCTTACAACAACCATTGTGCCGAAAACATTATAGTATATCATCTGCACACCGTACCATATCGTCAGCACAGCCGTGAGTACGGTTGCAATTCCTCTGTTTACCCCTCTGCGTTTTGAAAAAGAACACAACAAAACAAGTACCGCCGAAAGCACGATTGTGAACAGGAATGTGAAGGCAAAACCGCCGAGCACATCAAACCCCGATGCAATTTTAAGGTCGGTTTCAAGCCATAGAATCAAAAGCGGAAAGTACGCAAAAAATGCGACTCTCTTTGCAAAGCCATGACTTTTTTCAGGCTTTCTGTAGTAGTTAAAATTTGAACTTCCGACTTTTACGGCAGGCTGTCCCACATAGTGATTTCTTCTTGAAAATCCGCTGTTTGTTCCGTCTGAATATGTCATTTAATTCTCCTTTCTTTTTCAATGCAGTTATTAAGTAGATTATAAAACGAAAACGCCGCCATTGCAATGACAAATTTAACCAAAATTCGCCCTATATGACATATTCGGACTTTTTATATATTGAAACAGTTGACCTTTTGTAGTATAATTATAGTTTAATGAGAGGCTTGTGTGAAAAGCTATGCAAATTGCGGTTTTGAACAAGGCTTCTTAATTTATGTATTATTATGAAAAGGAAGATTTTTATGGCAAAGAAACAGTTTAAATCAGAGTCAAAAAGACTTCTCGACCTTATGATTAACTCAATTTATACTCACAAAGAAATTTTTCTTCGTGAGATTATTTCAAATGCAAGCGACGCTATCGACAAGCTTTGCTTCATTTCTCTTACCGATGACAAGGTCGGTCTTGACAGAGGCGATTTCAAAATCGTTTTAAAGCCCGACAAAGAAAGCCGTACTCTTACAATCACGGATAACGGTATCGGCATGAACAAGGATGACCTTGAAAACAACCTCGGCACAATCGCATCCTCAGGCTCACTCAAATTCAAGCAGAGCATGGAAGAAAAGCAGGACGACATTGACATTATCGGTCAGTTCGGCGTTGGTTTCTACTCGGCATTTATGGTTGCAAAGAAGATTACCGTAAACACAAAGAAGTACGGCGAGGATACGGCATATTGCTGGCAGTCAAGCGGTGCAGACGGCTACACAATCAGCGAGATTGAAAAGGAAAATGCCGGCACAGAGATTATTCTTGAAATCAAGGATAACACAGACGATGAAAACTATGACGAATTCCTTGAGCAGTACAGAATACAGGGACTTGTCAAGAAGTATTCCGACTACATCCGCTACCCGATTGTTATGGATATGACGAAGAGCAGAGTTAAGGAAGAAACCAAGGACAGCGACAAGCCCGAATATGAGGATTACACGGAAACCGTAACACTCAACAGCATGATTCCTCTTTGGCAGAGAAGAAAGAAAGATGTTACTCAGGAAGAATACGACAAGTTCTACAGCGAAAAATTTATGGCTATGGACAAGCCACTTAAAACTATCGTAACTTCTGTTGAGGGTGTTGTAACCTACAAGGCATTGCTCTTTATTCCGTCTGTTGCTCCTTATGACTACTACACAAAGGAATACAAAAAGGGACTTCAGCTTTATTCAAGCGGTGTGCTTATTATGGATAACTGCGAAGAGCTTTTGCCCGAGCACTTCCGTTTTGTAAAGGGTATTGTTGACAGCGCAGACCTTTCGCTCAACATTTCAAGAGAAATGCTCCAGCATGACCGTCACCTCATTACAATTGCTCAGAACATTGAAAAGAAGATTAAAAACGAGCTTACTTCAATGCTTCAGAATGACCGTGAGAATTACGAAAAATTCTTCAACGCATTCGGCAGACAGCTTAAATACGGTGTTGTTTCGGACTACGGTATGCACAAGGAAGAACTTCAGGACCTTATTATGTTCTATTCTTCAAGCGAGAAAAAGCTTGTTACGCTTTCGGAATATGTTGACAGAATGAAAGAAGATCAGAAGTTCATCTACTTTGCAACAGGCGAAAATGCCGCTGCAATCGACACACTTCCGCAGACAGAGCTTATCCGCTCAAAGGGTTACGAAATTCTTTACTGCACAGAGGAAATTGACGAGTTTACTCTACAGTCACTCATGACATATAAGGAAAAGAAGTTCTGCTCAGCAATGAACGATGACCTCGGCATTGAAACCGAAGAAAATAAAGAGGATGAAGAAAACAAGGACGCACTTCTTACATTTGTTAAGGAAACACTCGGTGACAAGGTTGCAGAGGTTACCGCATCAAAGAAACTTGTTTCACATCCTGTTTGCCTTACGGCAAAGGGCGGCATTTCATTTGAAATGGAAAAGTATTTCAACTCAGTTCAGCCTGACGCAAATATGAAGGCTCAGCGTGTGCTTGAGCTTAACCTTTCACACCCTGCCGTTAAGAAGATGGAAGAATTTATCAAGAGCGATGTTGACAGAGCAAAGAAGTATGCCGAGGTTCTCTACAGTCAGGCGCTTCTAATTGCAGGACTTCCGCTTGAAAATCCGTCCGAATACACAGACCTTGTCTGCTCAATTATGTAAATTGTTGATTTGCGTTTGCCGCAAATCAAATGGCGATCACTGATCGCCGCTACTGTACGGCAATAACCGCCGATACAGGTGCAAATCACAAATCTCACACTAAACTAAACATTTTACACCCGATTTCCGACCAAAACGGAAATCGGGTGTTTTGTTTTTGCAGAAAATTCCGCAAAATCTTTTGCAATAATATTGATATAATTTTTGCATTGTGATACACTGATTTTAGTAAAAGTTTTTTCGGAGGCGGACTTGATGAAACATTACGATGAAAAGCAAATGCAGGAAAATATTCTCTATCTTGAGGCACTTTCGGAGCAGTATCCTAACATTCAGTCGGCGGCGGCAGAGATGATTAATCTTCACGCAATCCTTGATTTGCCGAAAGGTACCGAACATTTTCTTTCCGATATTCACGGTGAGCACGAGGCATTCAGACATATTCTCAACAACGCATCGGGTTCAATCAGAGAAAAGATTGACGACCTTTTTTCAAATACTCTCACATCCGAACAGCGTGCCGAGCTTGCAACGCTGATTTATTATCCAAAGGAAAAACTCAGTGTTTACAAAAGCGAAATAACCGACATTGAAGAATGGTACAGATTAACACTCATAAGATTGCTTGCAATCTGCCGACACATTTCTTCCAAATACACACGAAGCAAGGTTCGTAAAACTCTGCCAAAGCATTATGCCTATATCATTGAGGAGCTTATGTTCGGTGATTCAGGCAAAAAAGACCGTGAAACCTACCACGAAAATATTCTGCACACAATTATTGAGGCAGGACAAGCCGATGTTTTCATACTCTCGCTTTGTGACACGATAAAAAGACTTATTGTTGACAAGCTCCACATTGTCGGCGACATTTTCGACAGAGGTGCAAGACCTGACATTGTGCTTGACGACCTTATGATGCACCACGGTGTTGACATTCAGTGGGGCAATCACGATATTCTTTGGATGGGTGCGGCATCGGGCAGTATGGCTTGCATTGCCGCTGCGCTTAACAACGCATTTTCATACGGGAATCTTGACACAATCGAGGTCGGCTACGGAATAAGTCTGCGTGACCTCTCGCTTTTTGCAAAGGATGTTTACGGCGGCGGAAATGTTGAACGCTTTATGCCGAAAGGTCCTTTTGCGGATTCGCCCTACACCTCAAACGATCCGTTGCTTGTTGCCGATATGCACAAGGCGATTGCCGTTATTCTCTTTAAGCTTGAAGGTCAGCTTGTCAGCCGCAATCCTAACTTTAATATGAGCGACAGGCGATTGCTTGACAAGATTGATTTTGAAAATGCGACCGTAACTGTCGGTGAAAAGAAGTATCCGATTTCCGACACCTTCTTCCCCACAGTTGACCATGACTATCCATATGAACTGACAAAGACGGAAAAACGGGTTATGGAACAGCTTAAAAATGCCTTTATGGCAAGTGAAAAGCTGAAAAGACACATTGATTTTCTGTTTGCCAAAGGCGGAATGTACAAGTGTTGCAACAACAATCTTTTGCTCCACGGCTGTATTCCGATGAATAAGGACGGCAGTTTTATGGAATTTGACACGGGCAGCTGTGTGCTTTCGGGAAAAGCATTGCTTGATGAGCTTGAAAAGATTGTTCGTCAGGGACACTCTGCCCCCGAAAATTCTCTCGAAAGGCAAAAGGGCAACGACTATATGTGGTATCTCTGGTGCGGAAAACATTCACCGCTTTTCGGCAGGGAAAAGATGTGTTCGTTTGAGCGTTTCTTTATTGACGATTCCGAAACCCACACGGAAACACACAACCATTACTACACGCTCTATCACGATGAAGATGCCTGCGTGAAGATTTTGAAAGAATTCGGGCTTTCGGAAAATCACGGTCACATAATCAACGGTCATGTTCCCGTTATACGCAAAAAGGGCGAAAGTCCGATAAAGGCTAACGGCAAGCTGATTGTGATTGACGGCGGATTTTGCAGAGCATATCAGGACAAAACAGGCACGGCGGGCTACACGCTTGTGTATAATTCCTACGGTATGCGAATTGTCACCCACGAACCCTTTGCGGGAATTGACAACGCAATCAAATCAAACAAGGACATTCTCTCAACAACAAAAGTTTTTGACACCTCGGAAAACCGAATCCGTGTTGCACAAACCGATGACGGTCAGACAATCCGTAACCGCATTGAAGGACTTTCAATGCTCCTCTGCGCCTACCGCAACGGTGTTCTGAAAGAACAGTAATTTAAATATTTTGATATGAAACACGGCTTGTTCTGAAAATGAACAAGCCGTGTTTTTCTGTATCAATTCTGTAGGGGCGTTCATTGGACGCCCGCCTTGATGAAATTTTATGTTTTACAAAAATGTTTTGATATTATGGAAATTATGTATTCATTTGTAGCGGCGAACTGTGTTCGCCAATCGTCACAAGCGTAAGCTTGGGGCAAAATGATTATTTAACAACAAATTCAATACAGATATTTATTGTTTTATGTTTACACACAAAACAAATGGCGAACAAGGTTCGCAGCTAATGTATGACAATAGCTTTGCGGCTTTTATATAATTTGATTTATTATAAAATTCCACTCAAAAATTTTTACCTCCCCCCTTGACTATGCTTTAAAAATGTATTATTCTATATACATAGGCAATCTATGTATATAGAACTGCGAGGTATTATAGAAATGGGAGGGATAATATGAAGAATAAATTTCTTGACAAAGTAGCCGAGCAAATTGAAGATGAACGCTCTCGGGAGATAATCACAGCCGAGCTTGAATCGCACTTGCTTGATAAAATCGACTACTATGTTGACATAGGCTACTCAAGAGAAGAAGCCGAAAAGCGTGCTACCGAAGAAATGGGCAATCCCGATGACACCGCCGTGCCATTAAATGCTCTGCACAACAATAACTTTCGTGACCTGCTGTCATTTATCTGTTGCGGTGTTATAATACTGATGTTCTTCTGCACAATATGGTTTCGTGACGCTTTTATATACAGCTACGATAACCAATCATACAGACACAGCATACTATTCGATTTTGTTTCGCTCGCTTTTCTGATTACATATGTTGTAATGTTAATATTGGCAAGAAAAAAGCACATTAAAATCATTGCGTTATTTGTGGCGATTTCTTTTATCCTGCAATTTTTCTCCGTTATTATTTACGATTACAACGAGGCTGCACTCACATCAACAGCACCGCCGAATATGTTTTATTTTTACCAGCCAGCAATGTACGCAATTGTAAAAACAGTTACAGAGGGATTTGTTGCGTATTCAAAATGTATTTTCATTGAAGTTCCTGCCGAAACCGATTCTTTCTGTTTTAATGTTTTGCCATATATTTTAGGGTTATTATTTATAATATGGTCAATCATACTTTTCATTAAAATATTGAAATCAGAAAGAGTTGACAATCGTAAAAAATACAACATACCTATCCGCCTTATAGAAATATGTGCAAGCGTATTTTTGTCCGTAAATCTTATTATAACGGTCACCGCCACAGCATACAGAACTGTCAATGATTTTGCAACAGGAAACAGTTATTCTGCAAGCCGTGAAAAAATGTCGGAATATGTTCTTAATGCAGATTTAACACGAGATAAGTCTGAAATTATAGATGAACTGACGCTTGAGGGATACTATGCGGATACAGAAATCCCTGCCGAATTTTACGGCAAAGGCGGCACAATATCAGTTGGAACTGGTATGGATAACAACGGAAGATACACAACCCTTTCATACAATTTGAGCAATGGATTTATTACATACGATGAAAGTGTAGGAGCTTTCATTAATGAGAGGGATATATACGATAAAACTCCCGAAATTTTGTCCGATGTAGATGCAATCAAAAAGATTGACAAGGGAGATGACTTTGAAAGCATAAAAGAATCGGGACTTTTAAAATGGACTAATGGAATATGCAAAACATATTATCGAGATAAGAAGAAAACAGTATATGAAATAAACTTTACAATTTATTTTAAAGGATACGATGATACTTCTGACGACGGCTCAAACTTTTTCTTTAAGAATCTGACCATAGAGGACGGTAAAGTTACTGATTATTGTGATTAAACAAAAACTCTGAAAGGAGGGATATTATGACTAACGGTTTTATAGAAAAGGTTGCTGAACAAATTAGTGACAAACACTCCCGAAAGCTAATCACAGCGGAACTTGAATCGCACTTGCTAGATAAAATTGACTACTATATTGACATAGGCTATTCAAAAGAAGAAGCCGAAAAGCGTGCCACCGAAGAAATGGGCAATCCCGATGACACCGCCGTGCCGTTGAATTTTTTGCATACAAACATTTTCCTATCACCGTTTACAATTATTTGTGCTTGCCTTGTTACAGCTATGTTTCTATGCACAGTTTTTTTAAAAGACAAGTTCATATACCGATACGATACAGTATTTTACAGGCACGATGTACTCTTGGATTTCATTTCACTTGCATTTATAATTACATATGTTGTCTTGCTGATATTATCACGAAAAAAGAATAATTATATGATTCCGATAATAATATTGATTTCTTTCATTTTGCAATTTGTATCAATATTTTTTGAAAACGATAATTATGAAATCTGTTCTGCAGGACATCCGAATTTATTATATTTTTATCAACCTGCTGTTTTTGCCGTTGTAAAAACTGTTACGGAAGGTTTTTCGGCATATATGCAATGCATTTTCACAAAGGTTCCTGCACAATACAGTGGCTTTGCAGTTTTCTGTTTTGAAATTCTTCCGTATATTATCGGTGCTATATTTATTTTATGGTCAATATTATTGTTGATAAAAATATGCCGCAGGGAAATGCTTTTAAGTAATAAGGGCTTAAAAATTCCGATAGGTTTTTTTGAAATATGTATGTGCATCTTCTTATCGGTAAATTTGGTCTATATGACAGCAACAACAACCTACAAGGCGGTAGAGGATTGTAAAACAGACAACAATTATTCTGCAAACAAGCAAGAAATGGTGGATTATGTTCTTACTTCCGACTTATCCAAAGACAAATCGGAAGTATTCAGCGACTTGGCGTCACAAGGCTATTATCAAGAAAGCGAAATGCTTTACAGCGAGGCTGTATATTACGATAAAGGCGGTGAATTGTCATTAATCTGTGGTAAGAATGATGATTCCTCGATATGTCTACAGTATAATTCGGAAGATTATTTAAATTCTTACGATGAGCATTTCAATTTTGACACTCTAAACAAAAATTCTATTTATAATGAGTCGCCGAAGATTTTAGCTGATTTGGATGCTATTCAGAAGATTTCAAAAGGAACAACCCTTGAAAGCATAAAAAAATCAGGACTTTTGAAATATACAGATTGTGTATCCAAAACATTCTATGAAGATAAAAAAGAAACAGAAATTAAACTTTGTCTTACCATATATCTAAATAACGGTACAGACTATCTCGAAGAAAGCGACAATCGAAACTATAAAATTCTGACTATTAAAGACGGAGTAGTGGTTGATTGTTACAGCGATTAAAATCGAAAAGGAGGGATAGTATGACAAACCGTTTTATCGACAAAGTGTCGGAGCTAATCGGAAAGGAGCAAATAAAATGAAAATCAGTAAAGAACTTATCAAAGGCAGTACAGCAATGCTTGTTATGAGCGTTTTAAAGAAAAACGATATGTACGGATACAAAATTATTAAAGAGCTTGAGTTACAGAGCGAGAGCGTGTTTGAGCTTAAAGAGGGTACTCTCTACCCCATTCTTCACGCACTTGAAAAAGAAAATCTGCTTGAAAGCTACTGGGAAGAATTTGACGGCAGAAAGCGTAAATACTACCACCTCACCCGCAAAGGCACAAAAAGCCTTAAAGAAAAGCAGGAGGAATGGAAAGTGTATTCAAAATCAGTCGAAAAAGTTCTCAGCTTTTCAGGTGTGTAAAACACTTATCACAGACAGACTGTTTTCCGTTAATCTTGAATTTATAGCCCTGTAATGGTAAAATTATCCTATAAACTCAGAAACGGAGATATTATGATGCACAAATTAAAAGTCAGAGCAAATCATACGGTATATATCATATTTGCCGTTTTGTCATTGTTTTCCCTGACACTTATATTTAATGACAATATATGGTTTGACGAGGCGTACACGCTGTCGCTGATTCAGCACAATTATTCAGACATAATCAATATTCTGAAATCCGATATGCACCCACCGCTGTATTTTTTGTCGCTGAAAACATTTTGTTGCATCTTTGGATACTCAATAACAGCAACAAAAATATTTTCGGCAATCGGTTACATTGCAACGCTGTTTTTGGGATGCACAATCATAAAAAAGCACTACGGCAGTAAAACATCAATAATTTATATGCTGACTGTCGGAGCTGTGCCAATGATGCTCTATTTCAGCGTTCAGCAAAGGTCATACTCATGGAGCATATTTTTTGTTACATTATGCTTTATTGAGTCCCTGCTTTTTATAGCAAACAAAAAGTTTCATCACTGCATTTTATTTGCTATAGCAGGACTTGGGGCTGCATACAATCACATCTACGCACTTCTTGCAGTTGCAATTATCTTTGCTTTTGCAAATATATATCTGCTCATAAAAGACAGAAATTTGTTCAAGCGTGTTATTATTGCAGACCTTATTATGGTGGCAGGATATTCATTTTGGATAATTCCTCTTTTAAATCAAACAAAATCAGCCTCAAGTAATTTTTGGCTCAGCGGAGTTGAACCGTTGTCTGTAATTGTATTCATATCGGGCATAGCAGTATCTGCACTTGTTCTTATGAAAAAGAGCAACCGAAAATTGTGTATAATTTTCGCAGATGTCTGCGTTATGGGGATTCAAATAATCGGGTTGTTCGTAACCGTTTTTATACGCCCGTTTTACATTGCAAGATACAGCGTTGTAATTCTCGGTATCTTTGCAATTCTCTTTGCTTTCGGCGTAAAAGATATAAAACCAAAGCCGAGCAAAGTAATATGCACCCTGCTTTGCGTTGTAAATATCGGCTGTCTTGTTGCAACAGGATTGTTTGAATATAATCCGTCAATGACAAATTTTCGTGAAAGATTCAGTTCTCAACAGTCAGAATCAGACACTTTTGTTTACTGCGACAGTGCATTCGGAATTATGTCGTATTATTATCCGAACAACACCCACCTTTGCACCTACAAAGAAAACTGGTTTGAGGCATTTGAAAATGTTGAATATATAAACAAAAATGAAATTGCAGACAAAGTTGACCCAAATCATAAAATTTGGTTTGTAAAAAATGAACTCACAAAAATGCCAAAATGCATTAAAAGTAATTTCAAGTATAAAAAGATTGATTCTTTCCAATGTGACTTCAATAAATTTGACCTATATTTACTTATTCTAAAGTAAATATAGGTCTTTTGTTTATGGTATAAATGCAGAAATTAAAACTAATTTGCCTCTTATTTTCTGCTTTCATAGTCCTTGTCTATCTCATCGCTCCAAGACGATGAAAGCGGTCTGCTTTTTCTGAAATTGCACACGGTTTTCGATACTGCGTCAAAAACAACAGCCGTACCCTGACCGTCAGCGTGATAATTAACGGAGCGGTCAGAATTGATTCCGAAATGCTTTGCGGTTTCAACGGAATCAATATTTGCACCGATGAAAAGGAATTCCCAGCCGTAGCGATTTTTCTGACGCTCAATCATTTTCTTGACCTTATTGCTTGAATAGATACGGCTTGCGTTTTCCATTCCGTCGGTCATAATCACAAACAAGGTGTGTTCGGGAACATCTTCTTCTCTTGCATACTTATGAATGTTGCCAATGTGATGAATTGCACCGCCGATAGCGTCAATGAGTGCAGTTGAGCCACGAACCGTATAATCGTTTTCAGTCATTTTTGAAATTTCAGACAATTCAACCCTGTCGTGAAGAACCTCGGTTTCGTGATCAAACAATACGGTTGAAACATAGCACTTGCCGTTCTGTCTGCGTTGCTTTTCAATGAGCGAATTAAATCCGCCGATTGTGTCCTGTTCAAGTCCTGACATTGAACCGCTTCTGTCAAGAATGAATACCAATTCTGTAATGTTATTTTTCATAGTTGTTACCTCCAAAAGTAATTAAGTTTTTTATCTTGACTTAATCATATAACTTTCGGGATAACATATGGTCGCCTGAAATGCGACATTTACTGACCCAACAAAACTTGGTCAAATTCAAATAAAGCCTCGTTTACAGTAAAAATATCATACTCGCCCTTTTGAATAAAATATTCAATGATAACATCAAACTTGTTCGAGTGCGAAAGTGCATAGCCGGCTTTTTGGAGCAATTCCTTAGTTTCATCAAGCGACAGTTCAAGTGCAACGGCAAAAGCAATTGCGGTAGTTTTCTTAGGTTTATAGTTGACATTGTTTCTTATTTTAGAAAACAGCTTGCGGTCAACATTCGCCTTTTTATAACACTGAGAATCCGTAAGACCTTTTTCGTCAATTTTACGCAAAAGCATCTGAGAAAAGCTTTCATCAAGCTGATTTACAACATCAGCTAAATTCAAAGCTGCGGTTTGCATTGGATAAGTCTCCGGCTGTCTTAAAAGACGGGATAATCCACGACTGCGGTTTTCGGAATAGTGCGTTTCAACATAGTGTTCGTCAATGTATTCGGCAATATCACAAACAAGCTTTTTGCTGACACGGAATCCGTCTTTGTCAAACACAACAATATAAACGAGCATATCGTTGTCTGCAAGAAATTTACAGATTTCGTTGATTGCCACCTGTAATGCCTGTTCTTTCGGATAGCCGTAAATCCCCGATGAAATCAAAGGAAAGGCAACCGATTCACATTCATAAGTCTTTGCAAGCTGCAACGAGTTATGATAACATGACGAAAGCAGTTCTTCCTCATGATAATTTCCGCCTTGCCATACAGGGCCGACCGTGTGAATAACATACTTGCAGGGCAGTTTGTACGCACCCGTAATTTTCGCCTCACCCGTTCTGCAACCGCCAAGTTTTCTGCATTCATTAAGCAATTCATTCCCCGCCGCACGGTGAATCGCACCGTCAACACCGCCTCCGCCAAGCAACGAATTGTTCGCCGCATTAACAATTGCGTCACATTTCATCTTAGTTATATCATTTCGAACAATCTGCAATGGCATAATAATCACCCTTTAAATTCAGAATTTTAATGTTTTATTACTCTGATATTAATTATATAGCACCTCTCAATTAAATTCAATGCAAAATTAAATAGTATGGTTTGTATTTTAACAGCCAAACAAGCGACAGCATAATTTCTGTCGCTTGTGATTATCATATATTCTATTTTTTCGGGTTACACCAACTATTGACATAGAGCCTAAAAAAGAAAACAGAGTAGTCAAAAGACTACTCTGTTGTGGCTCCCCCAACTGGGCTCGAACCAGTGACATCATGATTAACAGTCATGCGCTTTATTTTAAAAAAGTCAGTGTTCATCGGCATTTTCGGACTTTTAAAATATCGTCTGTAGTAAATCTGTAGTAACTGTTGAAATTAAAAAAAATATTTGCTTTTTTAAAAAATATTTCAAGAAAACACTTGACATATCACCCAATGAGTGATATAATATAGATACAATAAAGAAAGGGGATACCGAAATGACAAGAATGGAAAATAAAGAAATCACAGTAAAAGATTGTTTTGCTAATAAAGTGGCTAATGAGCTTGGCAGGAACATCACAATGTGCTATGTCTTTGCAATTTTGAAAGAAACAGAAAAAGCCGTATATGCAATGCTTAATGTTGGTTGTTACCAGCGCAAGACAATGTGGATTCCGAAGTCTGTTCTTGTTGAAGAAGATGTTCCCGATGATTCCAACCACAAAGTAATCTATACAGATGACTACGACAAAGCTGTTGAACTCTTCAACGACCATTGGTCAGATTTTATTTGAATGTAAAGGAGAAAACATTATGAAAAAAGAAATTTTAAATTTGATTGAAAGCAATGAGGGCGAATTTGTGCTGAATAACATCAGTTACCTCAGAAGATGGAAAAAATCCGCAATTGGTGAAAGCGTAGACAAGTTAGTCGTTGAATTTGAAAATATCAATAATGTAAATTTCGGAGTAGCGAGCAAAGAAATTGTTGCAAGAGATTACAACGGAATCATCAATGAAATCACGATTGCAACAAAAGAGTATTTGCAAAAAGTGTCAGACGAACTTTGTAGAAATCTAAAATGTGGGTATATAAATTCAAAATAAAAAAGGAGTTAACTCACCTTGAACACTATATTCATTGAAGAATCAGCCTATTCTTATCTGAGAGAATGGGCTGACAAAGACCGATTGAAATATTCCTTAGCCGAACCGTTTTTTCGGAAATGTGAAATACGCAAAAAAGATAATCCTGAATTTGTCCTGTATGTTGAATCGAAAGGGCTTCAAAGAAAATTCTCATTAAAATTCAATAAAAAACTGCTTGTGAAAGGCGAGTTTTTTCCTACTCCCGAAGGGCCGAACGATTTTCAAATTCATTATAAACTCACAGAAGAGGCTGAAATGAGCCAAGAACAGCTTAACGTAATGATGACCTTGATAACATCGTATGTACATACAAACGCTTTTCTATGGTACGGCAACTTTCTCGACCGTGACAAGCGAGAATTTTCGGCAGTCGGAACAAGCCGAAACGGCAACAAAGCAATCGTATTCAGACCGTTTCGTAACCAATTATATGCCGCGTCGGTCGGTCGTCACAGAAGCCCTGAGGGCGTGTTCCAAGTTCGCGGACACTTCCGCCGTTATCAGACCGGCAAGGTCATTTGGATAGATGGCTATCTGAAAGGAGTTGATAAGATTGACGATTAGAGAGGCAAGGCTTAACGCCGGATTAACTCAACAGAGGATGAGCGAAGTTTTTGAAATTCCTAAAAGAACTATTGAAAATTGGGAAGCTGGCAAGCGAAACCCTCCTGCCTATGTCGAAAAGCTCATAATCCGTGAACTCGAAAGGATTGCAACAGAAAATAATAAATAATAACAAATTCCCCTCACACTGTCACTAAAGATAGGTGAGGGGGATTTTTTAGCCGAGTGCCTTTTTAGCATTGGCAATTTTCTTGTCTTTAGACCAGTTGCAATCATTTATAAGATGATAAATTGCATTGATTGTCTTCTCACCTACAATGCCATCAACTGTGACCTTACCTGCTCTCTGTGCCTCTTTTACAGCTTTCAAAGTGCCGTCACCGAAACCGTTTGAATTATCGACTTTTGTCTTGATAATTTTCATGTTATAAAGCGTAATTAACTGCTTCTTAAATGCGAGTGTTGCTGTATTATGTGAACCGTATTTAATCATTTCCTCATTCTCCTTATTTGATGTTTTACCGCCGAGTTGTGCGGTTACTTCGTCTGCAAGATTGCCGAGCCTGTTATAGAGCCAGTCACCAGGGCAAGATTTATTTGCAAACCACCTATGTACAGTCAAGACCATTTCGCCCGACTTCGGCGAATAATTTAAAGTCTTGTCCTCGTTACCAAACCAAAGCAGTTTAGTCTTGCCGTTACGCTTGCAAATGTCAACGCAAAGTGCAATAAGTTTGTTGTACACTTTACTGTTCATGGTGTACGGAGCTACTGTGTCGCTTGCACATTCGATTGTAACTGCACGCTGGTCATTTGCGTTTGATGAACTACACCAAGAGCGGTTGCTCTCATCGACACAGAGTAACACTCTGCCGTCATAGCCGATTCCGTAGTTACAGCTTGCCTCACGAGCTGTGTTCTGAAAAATGTTTCCGAGTGTTTCAACGCTACACTGACCTACTACACAATGCGGAGTAATGCGGTCAATGCTGTGTGTACGCTTACCGCTGTGATTTGGTGATAATTTAGTGTAATTAACAAGTTTTGAATTACTCATAATTATTCCTCACTTTCTGAATCTGTTTTCGTTTCGACTGTTGTCTTTAATCTCTTGACGATTGATACCAAAAATTTTGGCAATGGAATACCAATTTCAGAGAGGTTTTCAAGGATTGAAATCAACTCGTTGATGATAAACCAAATCGTAACAATCATGCCGATACAGTAGTTAATCCGCAGGTCGATTCCGCAGTTGACAAGTGCCGAGCTGATGAGATAGTCGGCAACAATACCGACCGCTACGGCTACGATATAGCCTACCTTTTTGATAATGCCCGTTACACCGACACGGCTGTTAAGCGTGTGACTGATGTATGCCTGTGCCATTCCTGTTGCATAGTCGATGAGCATTACTGCAATCATCACCGCAAACGGCACAAGCAAGATGTTAAGATATGCGACAATAGCACCGCATACCGTGGCAAATAATGCCTGTAAAATGTTTTCTTTCATTGTTTACACCTCACTTTCGACAGGCTCGTCAACGGTTGGATTATCACCCCACACCGTCATAACGGCATTGTAATATTCGTCTGACAGCACCGTTTTGAGCTGTTCTCTGCCTGATTTGCTGTTCATGTATGCGTTGCGGATGTTTCCGCCAACCTGCATTTCTTCACCGTTAAAGGTCAAAAACTGCTGTCTGAGTACCGACACGCTGTCCTTCGTGAGCATATCAAGTGTAATTTTTTCTTTAAGTTCCATTATTTTTACCTCCGTTATTTAATTTTGTACAAGCAAATCACATTAATTTGCTCGCCGTCTGCAAATGTGTAAGCCGTCTTATCCTGAGTCGAAAACTGTAGCCAAGTGTTATTTTTCGGAATGGCAAATTTAAAGAGCTTGCCAAGGTTTGAAATACCGACACAAAAAACATTGTCCTCGGAAATACATTTGTACGGCAAATCAATCAGCGGACACATGCTATTGCCGCCAAGAGATACTGCGTTCATTTTGACCGTTGCACTGACGATTACGATGTCACCAATCGTCTTATATGTACAGTTTGCACTTTTGATTTTATCGGTGACGGTTGAATACGGTGTGAGTGTTGATGTACCACTTTCAATATTTGACGAATCGTATTTAGTCGCCAAGGCGGTTTTATCTGCTTTAACAAGCAGAGCATTGTAAACCGTACCACTTGTGAGATAACACGGGCTATTGTTTTTTGGCTCGCTGTCAAACGGCATTGAATCAAGCTTTCGGGCAATACTCTTGTCTGTTTTATCAAGCCTTGCTCCGAGTGAATTCTGACCGCCTCTTGCCGTAGCAACCTCTCGGCTGATTTCGGCAAAATTGCCAGCACTTTCACCGCTTATCTTGCTGTTTTCAGCGAGGCTCGGGGTTACCATGACTTTTAAAGTTAGCGGAGTATTCAACACCTGCGTTTCACCGTTTGCAATCTTAATTTCGATTGCTAAAAAGCCCGACATAGACTTGAAATTTTCGAGCGGCACGGTAATCACATCCGCCGTGCTATTCAGTGTGCAAGCGACTGAATCTGAAATTAAATATCCGTCCGTCGCAAAAGTCGCAGTTACTGTGCAATCTGCAAAGGTCAATTTTTCACCGCTGGCCGTCAATGTTACATCGAGATAGCGCGTTGCTTTATCGTTGACATTGACAATACCAACAACATTCGGTGCGTTGCGGTCATTTACATCAATTGTAATTGACTTATGTTTCATACTAATTGCCATTATCTTTTAAACCTCCTTTGGATTTTCAACAAGTCAGACATCGACATACTTAAGTCGCCGATTGTAATTTCCTTGTATTTCTGAGATATGCTATCGTAGACCGTTTTTGAAATTCTTCGGTTCAAATTCGTGCCGTCCGGCATTACAACCGTCACTTCATCATAAAGTTTGATTGCGTGCATTTTAGTGAGCTCGTTTTCAAGAGTTACCCTTATACTCAGAGTTTCCGATGTTTGTTCCGTCGAATAGTTATAATCAGCAACCGCATATCGCAAGGCATCTCTGACTTCTTCGTAGTTTTCGCCGGTGCTTGTGTTTAAAGTGTATTTCTTGATTTTACTTGTGCAGTCGTATAAATATGTGTTTTTAATACTCCGTTTTAAACCTGTTTCATATGGTTCAGGACTTGACACGACGACTTCTTTATTATTCGTAGTGTTACATCGTGCGTAAGGCATAACATGTGTATAGTAATTGCCGATTTCAGCAGTCTGCTTATAATCTGACACATTAGCGCCGAAAGCTATACGATAGCCATTTTTCGCACCTGCTGTACTGATTTTGTTAAAATAAATGTCAAAATTATTAAAATACAAAACACCGTCAAACTGATTTATCAACCCTTCGTCATCGTCCTTGAAGATATCCTCAAACTTTACTGCCTGCGAGTAGCCTAAGTAAATTCTTTTCTTTGCTGTGATTGATGAACTGAAACTAAACCACTTATATGGGGCCTCCGTAAACCACATATGCAGAGGTTCTCCTACTATGCTGTAGTCTCGCATAAAGTGGTCAATGAGTTCTTTCGGAGTGCCATACATCGAACCGTCTGTTGCACGAGGAATTGTGCCATTTTGGAAAAACATTCTTGACACATGTTCGCCCGACACGGTCAAATCACCGTTTTTATCGACCTCTATTTTGGTCACATAAAAGTACTGTGGTTCAGATACATTATTTACTTTCGCTTTAATATATGAGGTTATTTTTATTTTTGACGCGAGCTTATCTGTGCTTTTTATTTTCGCACTAAAGCTGTATGTGCCATTTTGCTCCATTGTAACCAAAAACTCGGTGCATTCGGTCAAAAAACCGAAACCGTTAGATTCAAACAATGGTGTTGAGTTTTTGTAAAAGTCAGCAATATTGTACAAAATAGGGTACATTACAATCTCCTCCAATTTGGCTTAATTTCAATGTCAGTAAACGCATTTGCGCTTTTTCCTGAGAGTTTTATTTTATTCCAACCGGGCAAAAGCTTTGGAAACTCTGTGCAACTTATGCAATTGTTTGCTAAGCTCGTGCCGTTATCGAAAGAAGCGGACTGCTGTTCGGAATCAAGCTCAATATAATCCTTATCCGATGATGTTTTAACCGTCAGCGTTTGACTATCATTAACCGTCAGCGTCAACGGATTAACTTTTGCGCCTTTGTTGATGATTCTAATAAAAGGCTCGGCGGTGTAATTTTCAGGATTATAGACTTCGATTTCTGCGTTTTGTGTCGAAGTTAATTTCGGTCTGATAATCTCCTGTCCCAAGTCACTGTACCAATACGGTATTCGACTAAAATTTATTGTTGTTGACAAACAAAAAGGTGCAACCTCTTCTATTGGCTCAATCCCCGTACAAATTGCTTTTGAATAATAACCGGGGTTGTATGAATCCCTAAAGATTTTATATTCGCCGTCCCAAGTCGTTAGCCATTCTGCAAATACTCTTACAAGCTCAGCGTTACTTTCGTTAGGCACAATGTATGGATAACTGTTGACCTCGAACTGCATTTCGACATTGTCAAAAACACCATTGTCGGAAATCACTCCGCCGTTTTTGCCATAGACAGAAGTAAAATCAAAGTTACGCTTTGCAATTTGATATTTTGGGGTAGTAGCTATAAAAAATCCCAATGTCCGCAAATTGGTGCCATTATATGTAAAACTATGCCTCATCTTTAACCTCCCCATTTTGATACTTCACCGACAAATGTCTGCATGATCGCATTTGATACACGGCGATTAAATTCGTCAACATCCATGTCATTATTGATGTTTACATCGCCTGTGAATTGAATCTTAATCGTAGGTAAATTTGTCACCGATTTCAACATTTGACCGTTTACCGTTGCATTTTGACTTTGGGTGCGAATGCCCGCGAATTTATTGTTAATCGATCCGATTGGATCACCTTCAACAGCTGACAGAGCTCTCGAAGTTAAAGACCTTACTGTTTTTTGCGTTTCTTCAATTTCATCCTCAATGCCAAGACGATAGCCTTCACCAAAATATCTACCTAACTTTCGAGTTTTTCGGCTTGGCGAACGTGAATCCTGTGCTTTTGCAGCCGCTGTAATATTAGCCTTAACCATTTGTGCGGCTGGATTATCTTCACCGCCAAATAATGTGACTAACATATCAATTATGCCGTCAAAATAACCTTGGTCAAACATTTCGGCCAACGATTTACCATCTGCGTATGTATCTCCAACGCCATCTTTTACTGATTTCTTTACAGCTTTACCGCCTTTTTTAAGTTTTTCTTTTGACTCTTTACTTTCAAGCGTGTCGGCAGCTCCGTTAACGCCTTTTTCAGCCGCATCTTTACTATTGCCTTCAAGTTTATTGAGTTCACCGGTTGCTTTATTGACAAGCTCTTTTGCGTTGTCAACCATTTTTTGAGTTACGCCCGGTTGATTTTCGTCCATTGCAGTTTTTAGCAGTTCATAGTTTGCGGTAAAGTTTGCAAGCTGGTTTTCAAGGCTTTCTCTTGAACCTGTTTCAGCATCGATGAAACCGTTTTTGATTTTCTGCTGTTGCGTATTGATTTCATCAGCTTTGCCCGTAGCGATTGCGGCAACCGTGCCGTACATATCGGTGTACTTAGCAAGTTCGATTTCTGCTCTTTCCTGCAACTCTTCGGCTTCTTCAACTTGGTCTTTTGTAACACCTTCAACACCGTCTTTGTATGCCGTCCGTAGATTCTCGGCATTTGTCTTAAAATCATTGACCTGCTGTTCGAGAGCATCTTTAGTGCCTGTTGTGTATGTAACAATGTTGTTAGATAAATCTGACATTGCGGCTCTAATCTCTTCGGTGTTGCCTTTAGCATTTGCCGCTGTGAGGTTTTCGACGTTTTGGATCGTGGTGTTAAAATTAACGAGTTTTCTTTGATACTCGTTATACTTGCTTTCAACTTCTTTAAGAGTTTTTTCTTTCTCTTTGAGGTTATCTTTAGCTTTTTGACTTTCAGCACCGTATGCCGCGCCAAATGATGATAAAGCACGCTCGTTTTTAGCTATATTCTGCTTATTTTGTGCGTCTTTAAGGTATTTTTGATAATCGGTTTGCGAGATTTTTCCATTCTCAAATGCCCACCCCGCAATTTTGATTATTTTTTTGTTTCTGTCAAGTCCTTCTGTATTATATTTTTGTGCGGTTTCCGCTGCACTGTCGCGCTCTTCTTGTGCCTTTTTCTTTTTGGCATAAGCATTTATTGCGTCAGTTTTCGCTCCTGCAAGACCTGATACAGCAGTCTGATAAGCATCTTCTGTAGCTGATAACATAGCAAGAGCTTTCTTTGATTCAAGTGCATCATCAATTGAGCCTTTAAGGTCTTTATAGGACTGAATAACATTGCCGTTCCAAGTGATTTCATCACCTGTAACTTTGCTCAGCTCATTTGTGATAAATTTTGCCCTGTCTTCATAGCCTTTTTTTACTTCGCCGTTCTTGTCAACAATGCCTTGTAATTCGATCCACAAATTGTCATAATATTGAAATTCACTTTCAACCTCTGACGCCGCATCTTTCTTACTTTGCACATATTCATCATTAGCATCTTTCAGCTCTTTGATTTCTTCCTGAGCCTGTTCATGCGCTTCGTTGAGCTTGTCCTGTGATTCTTTGGCTTCATCGTTCGCACTTGCGATTGACCACAAAGAGCCTACAAGCGTAGCCGCTAAGCCTACGATGATACCGATTGCGTTTGATTTCTGTGCAAGGTTAAGACCTTCCTGTGCGATTTTGGCAGTCTCTGTAGCAGTTCTGAGGCTTTTATATGCGCCTATAAGGCTTTGTACACCGCTTACAACAGCGGTTGTTTTTTTGCCTACCCAAATGCCACCGACGAGAGAGCCGACAATTTTAAGCGTAGGGATGATATCTTTGGTATGCTTACTCGCAAAATTACAAAGTTTTTTGACTTCGGGGAATAATGATTTGCCAATAGGATTGATAACATCAGTTTGCACCGTTCTGCCAAGGCTTGCCCAATCAGCTTCAACATCATCATATTTGATGTCTTTAATCTTTTTCATGGTGTTTTTGGTCTTGTCGGCGGAGCCATTAACTTTCATTAAGGCTTTTACGCCGTCGATTCCCAAATCTTCCCACATCGTACCGAAGAGGTCAACGCCTGCCTGATTCTGCTTGACCTTATCGTCCATCTCAAAAAGAGCCTTTAAGACTTCTGATGTTGCTGATTTTGCGCTGTCTCCGCCTTTTGCAAATCTTGCCTGCAAATTCTCAATACTGCCTTTTGCGCCTTTGCCTGCTGATTCGAGATTTGCAAGATTTTCTTTAGCAGCTTTTAGCGCCCCTGAATATTGTTCAATTTTATCGGCATTTTTTTGTTTCGTTAATTCACTTGTTGATTCGTTAAAGCCTTTTTGCTCCTCTTTTGCATAGTAAAGATTTTTTTCAAGCTTTGCGACTTCGTCTTTGGCTTTTTGAATGTCCTCAGCCGAGGCTTTTGCGCCGTAGCCGAGAAGAGCAAATCCCTCCTGCGTACTCGAGGCTGTGTCCTTAGAGCGGATGCCAAATTCTTTCATCGCATCGCCGAGCTTGTCGATACTGAAAGTACCTGCTTTAGAGCCATTTTCAAGCGAATTAAAAAATTCATTTGCATCATAGCCGAGTTGCTTATAATGTACGGAGTATTCATTGATTGTATCGAGCAAATCGCCGTTTTTGTTAAGGCCTTTTTGACTGCCCTGAGCAATAAGGTTAAACGCTTCATCGCCTGTTATGCCAAACTGCTCCATAAGCATGTTGACCGCTCTCAAGGTTTCGACAAAATCGTAATCGTATGTATCTCTCAATGTAAAGAGATTTTCGGTCATATCTTTAAGCTTACTTGGATTGGTCTCGTTCGTTGTCTGCTTAATCAAAGCAAGGACATTTGCAACTTCTTCCTGAGATTCGCCGAAATTTCCTTTGTAAACATCTTCAAGGACATCTTTGTACTTTGTCATCTCCTCGGCGGTCAAGCCGGTTTGAGCCTGCAAGGAATTTAAAGCTTTTTCTTCACTGTTTGCACTTATGACAGTTCCGGTCAACGCTCCGCCAACCGTTGTTGCCGCTGCGCCTGCTTCTTTTAATGCATCACCAACAGCAGATTTGAGATTGTCAGCAGAGGATTTAACGTCATCCATTTCTTTTTTGACCTTGGATAAATCAGTTTTATTTGACTTATTTTCAAGGTTTTTAAAGCTGTCGCCGACTTTACCAACACTTGTTTCGGTTTTTGACATCTCACTTCGGGCAAATTCGAGGTTTATTGCATTTGCTTTTTCCTCGGTTTCTGCAAGCTGTTTAGTGAAAGTTTCAAGTTTGCTTTTCGCTTTTTCAACTTCACGCTGATAGGCTCTGTACTGTTCAGTTGAGATTTCGCCGTTTTTGGCCTGTTCTTCGACCTGATCCTGTACATCAAGTAACTTTTTAAGGGCAGATTTGCTATTTTCAATTTGTTCTTTTAGCACTTCTTGCTTTTGGGTAAGCAAAACAGTGTTTTCAGGATCAAATTTCAACTGCTTATTAATTGCAGTCAGTTCTCTCTGCAAGCTCGCCGATGAGGACTGTACAGCTTTTAAGGATTTTTGTAAATCTATTGTATCGCCGGCAATTTTGACGGTAATACCTTTAATCGTAGATGCCATATCTGTCCTCCAATTTCCTATATCGGTTCATAAACTCGCTATACTGCTTTTCCGAGATTTCTTTACTTTCAAATCTTTCTGTAACGAAAGGCAATACAGATTTCATTTTCTGATATTTTTCTTCATCCTCGTGAATGTTTTTATTGTTTCGTAATGCAAAATAGGTTTCGATATAATCCAACACAAAACCTATTGTAAATCTTTGTAAATCAGCGACAGTCAGACCACACCTGACGGCATAGGATAAGATTTCCTTCGCCGTCAGGAAAGTTCCGTTTAGGTCGCTGTCGCTGTCGCTTTTGGGCTGTCACTATTAAGACTGTCAATAACAAGATTGACGATTTTACCTATCGCTGAAATAGCGTCCTTGATGCTGATTCCTTTTGTCCAAGCCTTAAAGTTAGGGATCGTATCGTCTGCCGTCTTTGCCGCTGCCCATAAAAGCTTTACAGCAGTGCCAAATTTTACATCATTGAGATTCGGAACAAGAACACGGTCGGTATCACGCAGAAAGCTGTGGCCTTTGAATGTGTCCTCGTAAATGAGCATTGTGTAAGCGGTGACCTCAACCTCAATATCTTTGCCGTTAATAACAACTGTATCTTTCATTAGCTCTTAGCCGCCTTTGTAGTGTCTGATGAGGCCTGATCTGTAGGAACTGCCGATTTTGCAGCCTTTACAGTCTTTACAGTAGGAGTTACAACATTTTCCGGCAGAGTGTCGGCATAAGATGTATAGCGTACAAAATCATTGTCAGGGCGTGGTTTTGACGTGATTGTAAATGTCGGGAACTGTGGGTCGAAGTTACCTTCTGATGTTTTGTCGTTTCTGCTTGCTCTTGCAGCTACGCAGTCAAAATATGTGTCAATCTCGTAGAGCTTGTCACCTTTGTATGTTTCCTTTGCGGCAAGAAGAGCGAATCTCGGCATTACTTTGATACCGCCCTTTTCGATGATACCGCCCTCAGTTGCTTCATCATTGCCGAACCAATCTTTTTCGATGTCGTCGACTGCTGAAATAAGCTCAAGACTGATTGTGTAGCCGCCGTTTGCACTCGCTACAATAATAGGCAAGCCGTCAGCATAGATCGTGTTTGAATCGCCGATAGGCTCTGCACCAATACTTCTGCCGCCTGCCTCATCGGATTTAAACCAAATCGGTGTTCCGTATGTGATTTCGCCTGTGCTGCTTTCTGTCAGCACAGCATAACCAACTTTTCTAATAGTTTTATTCATTAATAAGCACTCCTTATGTTTTTAGATTCTTTTTATTCCGCTCAAATCACCGCCGCCAAAAGCTTCCGATGATTTAATGAGTTTTTTTATTCCGGCTTCAAATTCGCCGTGAATTTTCTCCGTTGCCGGAGCAATATGCACCTTCGGTTGTACCGTTCCGCCTTTTTTGCCCCTCTTTTTACGAGTTTTTTCGAGGAGGTGTGTAAGCCGGTACTCAGGTTTAGCGGCATAAACTGTTTTTTCGTAAAACCTGAATGTTTCATTCGTAATTTTTACTTTGAATGATTTGCGATATTTTTTTCTTTTGCCGACAGGTGCATTTTTTTTGATTTCGTTTTTGAGCTCTTCTGATTTTTCGTCAACCAACAATCTTACGCCCATTTGCACATCAGCCGAATAGGTTGACAGTTCTTTCGACAGGGCATCTCCGAGGCGGTCAATGCCGACTTTTTTGTAATCACTCATCAAAAGTCACACTCAGGTTGTAATAAGTTACACAAAGCTTATTGGTTGTGTCCCACGCTCGGTTCGGCTTTTTCCAACCAAAACCGTTTTCGTTGAGCCACTCCTCAAACTTCGTCTCGCTCTTGTGGTCGTCTTTTGCCGTGTAGAGTTCTATGATGATTTTTGCAGTTTTCCAAAGGCATTTACCGTCTGCGTAAATGCCTGTTTCCTCGTCTTTAAAGTAAACAAGATAGGGAGCAGGGGTTGATTTGTTGTAATCTGCCTCTACACATTTAAAGCCACAAGACTTAATAAGTTCGACAAATTCATCGTAATTTTTAAAATACATCTTCTGCACCGCCCTCATACAGTCCCCTCTGTGACAGGCTCACGATCGAGCAAGGGGGATTTTTGCTTTTATCGTGCTGAATTTGTTCAATCTTGAACCTTGTGCCGCTGATAACAACCGCCATGTCCGTTCTCAAAGTTTCATCTTTGTGGATATGGATAACTTTTGACAGTTCAATGTCATTTTGTTTCGCTCCGTAAAAACGAGTTACACCGATTTTTTCATTACCAAAGCGATATTTTTTCAGGCTGTCGGCAATGATATCATCGTTTTCGTCCGTTTCGTAGATTTTTGCAAGTCCGTCATTAAAGGTTAAAAAATCTATGTTATTCTTCGGTATCATACATTTGCACCTCGTATTCCTGCCTTAATTTCAAAATTTCGCTTTCAAAATTATGGTCGAACATTTCAACCGCATTTGAGTAAGCGTATCTGCAATAGTCAAACAACAAACTTCTTGCCCTTGTTGGTCGCTCGAAATCCTCATCAGTAAGTAGAGGGTTATAATCACGGAGGTGCTGTTTTCCATTGGCTATAATCAGTTCAATTTTCGACTTTGTGCTTTCATCTGTTTCGATGTGCTCACGGTCAAAATCAAGCATATTAACTATATCGTTCATGATTCCCATTGTTCAACACCTCCGTGATAAATTAAACTGTTGTTGCCTGATTGAGAGTTACCTTAATTTCAGCAGGATTGAGCGCCGAAATGTCGAGCTTGATAAAATCGTTTGTGTGGAGCGAAAAACCTGTTGCATAAGCCTTAATAAGATAAACTCTGTTATCCTCGATAAACTGATACTGGTCTGAGTAATCAAGCTTACCTTCCTTGCCTGTTGAGAGACAAGCTTTATATCTTGAAAGCTGACCAATAACAGCAGTGCCTTCTGTCACCATTTCTGACGGATAAACATTCGTCGGGAAGGGGAAGAGGTTGTTTTTGTACGAGCCGTCGGTTGCAAGTACAGTTGTAGCAGGGATAATCTTTGTGAGATAGTCCACAGGATTAACGATGAGGTCAACCGATGTAATGTTGTTTGTCTTACCGCCCTTACCCTTCGCAAGCTTGGCAACAACATCCATATACGACTTCACATCAAGGCTTGTGAGCTTTGTTGCTGTTTTTTCTGTGTAAGCGTTTGCTTTTACTGCTCCTTCGGGGTCCTTGAGCATACCGATAGGTTTGCCGTTACCGTCGCCGTTGATGAAGCCGTCCTCAAAAGCATAAGCGAGTGCATCAGCGAGAATTCTGCGGACATATGCGTCAATGTATGTAGCACCGAGGTCAAGCATATCCTTCGGGACGGGAACAAAGGCGCTTACCTTTGAAGTTGAGAAATCCTTTTCCTGAATCGTGTCTGCAAGCTCCTGTGTGATTTTTGAGCTTAAAGCGCCCCACGCGGCGAGCTGTTTTGTGTCTGTGGCAAAAATCGCCTTAACAGAGCCGTATGTGTTTTCGATGCCGATTGCATCAAGCAGCGGATGATTGCTGGTAATGTCCTCAAGCACGGTGTCAAGAATTGTCTGAGGAATTGTAACATCAAGACCTGTGAGAGCCTGCTTAACATCAGCAGATTTTGCCGCTGTGACAAAATTATTGTAAAACTTCTGCTCTGCGCTTGTAAGCTGTCTGAATCCTCTCTTGGCAAGGATTGTGTTGTCGGCTGTTTCGCCGATTTCCTGAGCAACGGAAATAATGGACTGCTGAATGCTCTCCGCATACTCGTTGAGAGCGTTTGTCATCTTTGTTTCGTCTTTTGATTCAAAAGCGTCTTTAAAATTCTGTGCAAACTGTGCTTTTGCGTTTGCAAGTAAATCAAGATTTTTCATTTTTTCATCTTCCTTTACAAATAATTTTTGGTTTTAAAAAGTTCTTCAAAAAATTCAAAGCTGTCCTTTTCTTTCGGTTCAGCCTGTGGTTCGGGCGGTGTCTGCGGTTCAGGCTTTGTTCCGAGCATTTTTAAAAGCTCTGCCGCTGCCTGTTTTGCTTTTGGATTTTTCTTCTGCTGTGCATCGTTAACGATTTCTTTTGATTCCGTTAAATCGACAGGATCAAGAATTTCGTCACACAAGCCGATATTGAAGGCTTCCTCTGCCGTCAAAAATGTTTCAGCATCAAGAAGCGGCTCGAGGGTTTCTCTCGTGAGCTTATCGCCTGCATGCACAAGGTAAGAGTTTGTACTTGCTTCACTAATTTTGTCGAGCTGGGTTGCAAATTCTCTGTGTTCCTTCGCATTGCCGTAACAACCGCCGACTGCATGATGAATCATCATTGTTGTGTTTGACGGCATTACGATCTTGTCAGCCGCCATTGCAACGACAGAGGCAATTGAACAAGCCATACCGTCAATGTATGCAGTGACGGGCACACTCTGCCGTTTGAGCAAATTGTAAATTGACACGCCCTCGTCGACATAACCGCCGATTGAGTTAATATAGAGCTCAATGCCGTTAATTGTTTCGGCTTTTTCGATTGCTTTACGAATATATTCAGCGCTTGTCTTGGATTCTACGAGGTCGCCCCAAATGTTCAAGTAGCTCGGCTCAATTTCACCGTAAAGATAAATCTGCAAAACATTCTGATTTTCAGCAATCTGCTTGATGTTGTAATTTCTACTTCTCATTCATTCACCACCTTTCAGAGCGTTTGTTATTGTTTGGTAATTTTTGGTAAGGTAATATGTGTGTGCCCAAGCCTCCGAGCAAGGGAGCATATTGCAATATTTTTGAGCCTGTGCAGGCGTCAACACTCCGCTGGCAATTGACTTATCAAGATTATTCGCCTGACTGATTGCGTCAATATGTCTGACTGTCGTTGTGTCAATTAAGAGATAATTGCCTTTGTTAAATTCAGCACCGCCGAATCTCTTTTTTGTAATCTCTTGCTCAAACATATTTGCAATCGGATCAATCGCATTTCCAATAGCACAATCCATTGCATCAGCCAATTGCGAAGCTTCACCACTCAAAATTGCCGGCGGAATGTGCAAAGCATTTCCGACAATCGTGTACGCCTCAGTTTTTAATTTTTGAATATCGTTAATTTCGCTGTTTGTAGTTTTTCCTGCATCGGTTGAGGGTTCTGAATATTTCATACCCTTAAAAATCGGCATAACAGCGTTTTTGTTTGAGTAAAATGATTTAAACTGCTTTGCCAAAACTTTGTTATAAGTTTCAGCGAAGTTTTCGTCACCAAAGCTATAATTTTCAAGCTCCAAAATGCCTTTATGTCCGACAGCTTTGTTATATCTTTCCTGAGCCGATAACATTAACTGCTCGTAAGTCTTGCACATATCCGATAGTAAGCCGTTAAGAGCAAAGTTGTTATATCTGAGGTAAATTACCTCACTTTCAGGAAAAATGCGCTGATATGTAAAATTTCGGCAAGTAACGCCGCTGAATGTGTCGTCAATCAAAGCGTGTTCCGTTCTCGAGAAGCTATCAGCAATCATAAGCTGATTATCGGCAGTTTCAACAATTAAAAGCTCGTTGTCAAAAATCAACTTCGCAACAGCCTGCGTAAAAAACTCAATTTTGGTCTGATGTTTGTTAGGCGCATAATTCCACAAATAATATTCATCTTTGCGACTTTCTCGGTTGTTGCTTACGGTAACAAATTCGCACTTTGCCAAACTTCGAGCAATAAAATCAATTGCGGTAAATAGAGCAAGCTCAGTCAGGTGAAACCTCTGTTCATCGACAGTTGAACCGTCCTCGTTAAATTCCGCTGCAACAGCATCTTTTTTAAAGAGATTTTTCACCCAGTTTATTACTTTCATTTTTTCACCTGCCTTTTAAAATACAATTGCTAAAATACAATTGCATTAAAACAATTCTTGAGTTCGTCAACCGTCATCGGCTGATTTTGTTTCAGCAAATCAAGCTGTGTATATGCGGCGACGAACGCCATAAATCCGTCTGTTTTTCGTGATTTCGGCTCAATCTTACCATAGATAATATTTCCGTTTTTATCTTCGACAGCCGATGTGTTGTTTGTGTACCAACGCATAAGAGGCGAATCCCCCCAAACAATACGCTGATTTGCAAAATCAGAGGCAATCAGGGGAGCGACAAGCATTTTATCTGACGGCCTTACAAGTTTTAGATTATTTCGTCCTTTACGGTCGCATTCAAAACCCAACTGCATTAACGGCTCTTTGAGTAATGTATAGCGGTAGTTATCTAACGCTCCACCGATAATGTTGTAACGTTCTTTCTGTCCTCTCAACCAATCAGCTACAATTTCGGGAGGTATTTCTGCTCCGTCCACTCTTTTTAAGTCAGGTTGCTGAGTATATGGAAATTTAATCCTGCCCAAATCCGCCGATTGCGAACAGTACCACGAAAACGGCTTCCATACAATTTCACCGTTAATTAAAAACATCAACCCTATACCCAAAAAGTCAGTAGTTTTTGTGTAGTCAATGCCAAAAACACACGGCTTACCTTCAAGGTCGGGAAGAGGTCTGTTTGTTGCTTTGATATTTTCCCATGAGGTAACAGGATGGGCTTCTGTGCCTTTTGGGATATTCATACGCTTAGTCATAAAAGATGAATTGTTTACCTTATCACGCTTCCAATCCTCGAATTCCTTTTGAATTTCTCTCAATAGGTTTGGAAAATATTGCAACGACGGATTTGCTTTGTACCAATTTTCTTGCTCATATACCTCTTTTTCATTATCTAACCTGCATATGAAATAAAGAGTGCCGTTGTCAGGTGCATCACCATTCAACACTTCAAGACCGGCGGCAAGCTCGTTGTCAAGTGGTCCGTCCCGAACCTCTCCCATGGTTGTAATTGTTGTTCTGCGTGGCATAGCTTTTTTACCTAAGCCTGTTGTGAAAACATCAATAAGCTTATAATTTTCGTATGCATGCTTTTCATCAAAGTCGACTTTACCGGGTCTGCCTCCGTCTTTCGTTTTGCTGTTTGAAGTTCTGTATCTGATTGTTGAATTAGTCTTTATGTTTGTAATCTCTGTTTTGTTCCACTTAAAATGCCGCTGCATTTTTGTAGAATTGTTTTCCAAAATTTCGTAGATGTCATTAAAGGTTGTGCTTGCTTGCTCTTCTGATGTTGCACAAATGTCAATATCGTAATTGCGTATGCCGTTGACAGGCGTGAGCAGAGCAAAATCTTCAAATGTAAGATAGCCATTTTTTCCTGCGCCTCGCCCGACCACACAAACTAAATCGGGAAATCTTAATACACCCGGTGCGGAATATGTGCAATTATGCAGAATAAAACAAAACTTTTCCCATGCAAATAATTCGTATGGAAAATATTTCTGTAGAGCAAAATACTTTTCAACCTGCTCATTGTCAACATAGACTTGCTCATTTTCGAATACTTTTTCTATGAAATTTACAAGCTGTATTTGCTCTTTGCATACACGATATTGACCACTTTTTACTTGCTTTATGTAATCGTCAAGGTATTTACAGTTCGTCATCAGATTCACTCTCAACTTTGTCAATCGACAACCCCATTTGTGAGAGAATCGCTAAGCGCTGTTTGTTGTACATCACGGCATTTTTTACTGAGGGATTGTCCTTCATATATTCTTTACCGGTGGCGCTGATAGCTTTGTATGTCAAGCCATTTTTGCGGATGTCCGCCTGCATTTTACGCTCAAGCTTCGTGCAAAAAATATAGCTGTCAATTAAATCTCTATAGACTTCAATGTTTGCCCCCTTCAAAGTCAGTTGCTCAATTAAGCTGTCTTTGATTTCTGCAATTTTAATTTGTGCCATTTATACTACTCCTCTCTCAAAAATTTCTCGTGTGCGTGCGCGAGACCAAACTGTCGTGCCTTTACACCGTTATCCATTGACCTCAGAATTTTTCGATTTTTTACCCGGGGGTATGCTTTTTTTCGCTCACCATCGCTCGGCAAACTCATCTTTTAATTTTTTCGGCTCGTATTTATGGTGCTCTTTGTAGTGGCAATCTTTGCAAAGACACTCAAGATTGTTGATGTCAAGAGCAAGGTCAGGTCTTGCTTTGAGATATAGCTTATGATGTACTGCCTCGCAAGGGCTGTACTTACCCACAGCACGACAGCGTTCGCATTCGTAATGTTCTTTCGCTTTTTTTGCATCTCTGACTTTTTGCCAATCCGATGTTAAATAGAATCTATACGCCTTGCCCTCACGGATTTGGCTAATGATCCAGTCCGTTGTTACTTTTCGTTTTATCATTACAATTTAATTGTACAACAGGTTTAATCGCTTCTACTGACATCTTTCTTTGTGCAATATGTACAAATGTTAAGCCCACGAAGTTTTGCGCAAAGCAATCGTGCCTCTTTGAGCCAGCGAAACACCGTACGTTCGTCTGTATAGTTATTGACAGCAAACTTGGTCACTCTCAAATTTATTTCACCTTTGTGCAACGGTTTTGTTGGTGCAACAAAGTAAACAGCGCTGACAGCTTGACAGATGTAGTCTTTACCGCTATTGGTCAAGGCATTAAGTGTGTCTGCCACAGCAAGCAGGTCAAGTTGTAATGCTCGGTGCATTGTCTTGTCAGCTACAACCTGTGCCTTGCTCGGATAACCAAGAGAAGCATAAAGTCTAAACTGTGCAATTGTATAGTCTCTCGTTGTATCTCTCAAATCCTTGCACCTCCGATTTTCTTGTGTTTATGGCTATTGGCCAAGTAAGTAAAATGAAAAGACGCACCCGTGAAGTCATTTATCCACATTTCGTCTTTGTAAAAATAATATCCTTCAGGACAAAGCAAAGCCTCACCTCGTTCGAGTTTTCTGTATTCTCGTTTTTTTCCTTCAACAACTTTGACCTCAGGCTTATTGAGATTTCTTGATGTTTTTAATCTTTTCTTTCCGCTGACATCTTTGCGGATGTACTTTGCAAGGTCGGCATAGTTTCCGTCTTGGTAGAGCGGAGTGAAATTTATTCCGTTTTTCCATGGCCAGCATTCCATTAATATTTCACGCACGCAATCTTCAATCACTATATGCAAATGCCAATTTTTTCCGAGCTTGCCACATTCGCAGTAGCCGATATATTTAAACTTGATTTGTTTTTTATCTGTCCTGCGTTTGATACGCTTGAAAAAATTCGAGACAACTTTTTCAAACTCATCTTCGGTAAACTCGCCAAACGGAGCGGAGAACCTTGCGAACCAGTCGCCCTCAGAGAAGTTGCAAAGGATAAGCCTCTGTGTGTGTTGTTCTCCTCTGATACGGTTTGCTTTGGCTTGCTTTTCGTTTGTTCGGGATTGATTGATTTGTCGAGCAAGATTTTTCTTATTACGTTTGCGAATGGACTTGTAATATTTAACCTCAAGCAAAGGGCCTGATTTAATTTCGGCTTTGTATGTAAACATATTAAACTTCCCATTATATATGTAAAAACTAAAACGGTCACTTAATTAATTCCTTGAGCGGGATAGTTAAAGGGTATTTCAACCCTTTTATTTGTGACTGTCTATTGTTCTATTTTCGTATTAAAAAGTCAGATGATATAAATATGCAGTAGTCCGTCTGACCACCGAACTACTGCTTTGTGCAACCTTGCCGCTGCAATTGTGTGTTTGATTTTTGGTGCATTCTTTTGTAACAGCTTAATCAAAACGGAAGTCGTCGCTTTGATTACTTTTTGAATATAGAATTAACTTGATTTGAATTTCCTTTAAGATTTTGCAGCCGGCAAGAATATTGCCTTATTAAATGCCAAAGTATTCTTTATAGCTTTTTGCGATACCCTGACAATTGTCAGATTTAACCGGCACGTGACAAGCTACAGTTCTGATGTTGTCGGCATCCAATTCCTTAAAGACTTCAGTTGCTCTCGTTTCTTCCGTTGACTTGTAAAATTTAAAAAGCAAATCCACAAATGGTATGTCGCCGAACTCATCCAAAAATGCTGTATCGTTTTCGGTTAGTGTTTTAAGACACTTTTCCTTGTATGTATTCGATGCGTCCGATAAAATAAAAAGTTTATTATAAACGTCATGCTTTGTGAGCAGGTCAATTATCTGCAAAGCAATTTGCAATACATTAGTATCGTGTTCGGCAATCGCCTTTGACAACTCCGTTAATTTGCAAGAAGTTCCTTTCGTCCTTTTTATCCATTCGATGTGTTCCTTGTTTGCAAAAAAAGTGTCAGTCCTAAACCTGCGATACTCTTGTAGGAGCTTGTATTTGGCCTTGACACAAGACTTGGCTGATAGCAAGCCTATCTTGGTGCAACTGTATATAGCCGACATTGACAGCACTAACCAACGATTAAACATATCCAAGCTATTAAGCGTAGCCACATCAAGGTCACCGTCAATAAAACCTATCACAAGTCGGTCGAGTTCTGACAATGTTTCTGCCGGTGTCGGCTTGTCCTGCATTTCCGCTGCAACCGGTTTTTCATTTTCACTCATTTTGCAAGACCTCCTTCATAATCATATAACCCAAGTCTTTTAATTTTTCCTGCGGCTATCTGCGCAACAAACTGGCCGTAACTGTAACTTGTGCCGTGCTTTGCGTTGTAATCGGCACAGTAAAGACACATCCTGTCTATTCGGTCGAGTTTCTTCTTGCGACCTCGTTTCTTTTTTTCTTCATTCATTTATTTCACCTAATTTCAAATACTTTAATATTTTTTCGCTTGCCTCGTTGCAACCATAACATACAGCGACAGCGTAGCCTTGTTCATTAAGGCTTTTAAGCCATTCGGTTTGTTTTTCAGTCGGCTTATTCTTACCGTATTTTAATTCGATGAACAGACCATGATAACCTCCACGGCTGATCGGTAAAAACAAATCCGGCACACCTGCCTTTACTCCTTGCTTTTTGAGGTTGGCTGCTTCAAGTTTGTTCCTGCTTCCGCCGTTCGGAATGTGGAACATCAAATCAATTTCAGGATACTTTGCCCGGATGAAGGTCGTCCACTGAAATAACTTCCGCTGTTGGTCAGCTTCATACTGCTTCATCGGCAGGTCATCCTTTCTTGTTTTTCAAAATCATATCGCTTTCAATGTATAATGATTTCAATTGCCTCACAAAATCTTCATCAACAATTTCATAAGCACATATAAAGCCGTATGCAATCATTCCGAATTTAACGGCAAAATAGGGAGTACCTTTGAAGTCCTTACGCAGTGCAAGTGCCATTGTTTCGTTTGGCATATCCACAAAAGGATTAAGGTATACTCTGTCAATAAACATTAAGCCCTCTGCGGTGCTAATTGGGAGCATTACTTTACCGTCGCATATAATGCTTATATCCCACATTTCAGCCGGTGTTTCATCCGCCGAACAATCCTCAACATCAATCAACGGCTTGGTTTGACTGATTGTAAATCTAATCTTATCTCTCTGCGCATCGTTGATGTCATAGAGTTTGCATATGTAATCTTCATTGAGTTCCGGCAAGCCGAAAATAGGATAGACCGCATAGCCGTCTGACAGCCATTGCTCGCCTTTTTCGTTGCCGAAAATGGAAATAATTTTATTTTTCTTGCATATGTCGAATACTTTTTTTATTATCATTGTCACGCCTCATTTCAACAGTTTATCTATCAAAATTTTAAATAAATCTGACACAGCTATTATGGTATTAATATCAGGTTCAAATTTCCCCTGCTCATAGTAAGATATACTTGTTCTGCTCAAACAGAGTTTTTCACCTAATTCTTCCTGCGTTAATTTATATTTAAGCCTTAACGCTTTTAATTTTTCGGGGAATGCCAATATTATCACTCCTATTTATCTAACATATTTTTGATGTGCCTGATAAACATCGGATTCATCAGATCTTGCGTATATTTGTGTTGTAGTCAGTTCTTCGTGGCCAAGCATTAGTGATACTTGTTCAATTGGCATACCGGCTCTAAGGGCATCGGTAGCCATGGTTCTTCTGAATCTATGTGGGTGACAATTTTCAATTCCGATGTTTCTACCAAGCTCACGAATGATATTTTCTATTTGTCCTTTTTCAAGCCTTTTGTATTCACCTTTTATTTTAACTTTACTAACGAACAAAGCATTGTTGGTGTCTGACCTCGTATTTTCGTATTTTTCCAAAGCAAGTTTTGCTTGTGCGTTAAGATATACGTATCTTTGCTTGTTACCCTTGCCTGTGATAATCAGTTTATCATCTTTAATGTCACTGCGATTTGCATTTTCCACTTCTGTAACTCGACATCCTGTCGATAATAGAAATTCTATGATTGCCTTCAACCTCAAATCTTTTCCGGCAGCATCTCTGATTTTTTCGGTTTCAATCGGTGTAAACGGCTTTCTGATTACCTTTTCAGCTTTTATTTTTGTGATTTTTTCTGCCGGATCATTTGGTATGTAGCCTTCAATTCTCAGTGTTTTAAAAAATGATTTTAAGTATCTTAATTTTGTATCAAGATAACTGTTTGATACATTTTTATTTAATTGTTCAAAAGCAAGGTATGCACGAATATCATTAACCTTAATGTCTGCGATAGGCTTATTTATTGCTTTAAGCATCATTTGTATTTCATTGTTATAAGCTTTTAGACTTTTGTCAGTCAAACCACTAATTTTTTTAATGGCTAAAAAAGTATTTACTAATTTTTGATTAGGAGTAACTGTTTCGGTGGATAAAGCGTAGGTTTCTTTTTTTAGAGAATATTTTGTCAACAAGACTGACAAAATTTGCTCAACCTTGTTTGCCTCATTCACAGACATATACTTTAGGCATTGTGTTGTTGCCATTCGTACGAATTCTGTTTTATCATCCATAGATACACCTTCTTTACTTTCGACTTTGCTTTTGATGAAGGATTGCATATTTTTTCTGCGCTTGATGTAGACGAGCTGTTCGGCAGGCGGAACAAAAAATGTTCTGTTTACGCTCAAAAAAATCCTTGCCACAACGCTTACAGTGTTGCACTGGTATTCTTTTAAATGATGTGCAACTATCGCAATCTTTTTCACATGCAATGCAGCCTTTAATATTACTCCAATTCAAGCACATATCCTTTTGCCAATATTCACTGTATTCCTCATCAACATTTGAGTTCGTTTTTGCAACACAAAGTAAATCTCCTGCGATGATTGATAACAATAGATTAGCTTTGTTTTTTTCTTCGTCCGACATAAGTCGCTTGTATTTTAACGGCTTGTCAGGCGTTCCGTCTCCAAAGTTTCCGTTGCCTATATAATTTCGCACTTTGTCAAGATTTTCCGTGAGATACTTATCAAATACACGTCCTCTGATAGCTTTAACCGATCGACCGATTCTGTCGGATATTTCTTCATATTTGCTTCCGCATTTAATCATTTCGCCAAGTAAAGTGTATTCTGATTCAGTCCATTTTTGATGATTATCAGCTTTTATCGGTCGATATTTTAGGTTTAGGTCATTGATTCTGCGTTGTATAGCTCCTTCGCTACGGCACAATATTTGTGATAGTTCTTTGTAACCATACTTTTGCTTTACAAGCAATTCTTTGAGAAGGGTATCTTCTCTATTCGTCCACGGAGTCGCTTTGATAAACCTGTTTCTTAATATGTCTGCCTCTCGTTTTTGATTTACCCAATCAGGCTCAGGTCCTAATTGATATCTTTCAAGTTTTGAAAAATCTAAAAAATATTGATTTTTCTCCGCCCACGTCCAAAATTCATCTATGTAAACAACAGTAAAATTTGTTTTTGAACTTCTTGATATGTTGTGAGTAGGCAGATTCCTATTTTTTATCCACGACGTTTTAAAATAAGCGATAGAAGTGTTTGAATGAATGAGTTTATAAAGATTGCTTATTGTGATATATCTATAGCCATTAGTCAAGAAAGGTCCTAAGTTTAACTTACCGGCTTTTAGCCTTATTGCACATTCGGATCTATCAAGGTGTTTTGTAATAGTGGACATATTAACGTTGCCCCAAGCAGATACAAGATAATCTATTTCATCGGCCGTCCATGTTTTATTTAGCCTCGACATTTTGTAAATCTACCACCTTATGATCTCATTAAGCTGTTTTTTTATGATTTGTAAAAGCGCCTCTTCTTGCATAGATTCATACCTTCTTATAGCAGTTTTGAATGTGAAACATTGGAGTTGTCCAAATTTCAGCACCTTTAGAACATTCAGCAAAATAGTTCGTATATGGATCACTCAAACTATTTCCAATTTTAACCACCGCTGCACAACCTATCAGCGACAGTGCTGTATAGCACATCAGAGCAGTTAATTTGCTGAGCTCTTGGCAGACAATGACACATTGTGTTTGATAATTGATGTCATGATTTTTCAGCACCTCACAAAACGCAATTACATTTGCTCCGCCACCGACCGCAGGCTCAGGAACCGAGATATATCCTTTTTTGGATAATTCAGCTTTTGCATTTTTCTCGTCAAACGAGCTTTCCGCCATTGCATAAGATACGGTGTACGGCGTGAAAAATTGTCCAAGAGCGCTGCTTCCCATATCAAGTTGCATATACAAATCTCCCAAAAAATCTTGAAATGGATTTGCTTCGAGTGCATTAGTTATCTCGGCGAAAATTTTTACAATTGTTACAAATTCGCTTTCACTATAATTCTTGGCGATGTCTTTATAGCGATTTTCGTTTTTTTCAAATGTTTGATTAAAGCAAAAAATATTCTGAATGCTTAGCGCAAACATTTCTATACAATCGTTGAACACTTGCCACAATGACCTTGATCCGGACAATTGGTTGAATAATTTAACAAGTTCTTTGTATTTGGATTTAACTTTGATTGATGCCATTTTCTTCACCTAAAGCGGACCATCTGCACCTGCTCCGCTTTCAATGTCAGAATTTATTTAAAGAGGAGTAAACGAGTTATATATAACAAGCCATGCAGAGCTTGTTATCGGTTAATTTGTTCGGGCATCTGCACCTACCCGAAAATACAATTAAAGAAAGAAGGTATTAAATGGGATTTATATAATCTCACAAGTGCAGTTGTGTGATTAACTTATTTAGTTTATTTTACTTCACCGGATGTAAAAATCGGATGTGTGCCGTCACGGAGCTGAATTTCTTCATCGCTCATCACATAGCCGAGTTTGACGAGTAGATTATAAAATCTGTTGAGTTCGGGGTTGATGTTACGAGTAATACCCTCATAGTATGAAAAATCAATATAGCTACTATCGTAAAAGCCGCTGAAAAACGCATAGGCCATAGCCATAAGCGTTTTACCTATGTTTGCAAGACAATCGTCAAGGTTTATACATTCGCCTTCATCGTATTTAAGTCCGGCAATTTTAAGAAGAGCAGCATCATCGTATCCGCTGTTTGCAGACATTGCATACATTATGTATGCAATCAAATTTCGTTTACTGTCACTATCATTAAAATTTGCGTCAAGCATAAAGCCCTCTCTAAGAGCTTCACAGCGATCGTCAATTTCGTTTACTCGTTCCCGCAGTTCTTTGAGTGTCTGCCTTTCGGATTCTCGTTTGGCAGATTCTTCGTCGGCTTTTATTTTATCGTCTTTGGTAATTTCAACATAAACGCTAATATCATTGCTGTACGCCGACATATAGTACATACGCTTTTTGCCGTCATCAAAAGATTTATCTTTAAGCGTTGAGAGGTTGTGATATCCCTCGTATTTATATCCTTTCGGTACACCGCTCGTTTCGCATTCAAGTAATCCTTTATCGCTACATACTTTCTTGATTTCATCACGAGTATGTTTGCGCTCCTGTTTTGCTTCTGCGGCATAAATTGCACTGTTAAAATTATTTGTGCCGATAGTTTTTAATAAGGCATTGCGTTCTTCTATATCTTCGATTTTGTTGAGCCTGTCATAATCCTGCAATGTAGGCTGTCGGATTTGGCTTTCTTTGAAGGCTTCCTCGTCAAGCTCACAGAGCTTTACTCTCCGTCTGATTTTGCTTTCGGAAAAGCCTGTTTTTTCGGCAACCTCTGCGACCGTATCTCCGAGGTCAAGCAGCAGTTGACATCCTTTTGCTTCTTCATAAACTGTCAAATCTGACCGCTGCATATTTTCGGTTAACATTGTAGATAACTGCTCCTTTTCAGTCATCTCAACAACTGCACACGGCAGTTCAGTTAATCCTGCCTGCTTTGCGGCCGCAAGCCTGCGATGTCCTATAATAACCGTAAAATCATCCCAGTTATCATTGTTTGGCACAACAGTTAGATTTTGTAAAATACCATTTGCTTTTATAGATTCTGCAAGTTCGGATACATCGCCGATAACTTTACGAGGGTTGTCGGGGTGCGGGTGCAGTTTGTCAACCGGTATCATTTGCAACTTAGATTTCTTGTTCATTTTATAATCTCCTTGATTTCATCAAGGTTATCTGATATAATAATGTTAAACTGTATTTATACATTGCAGATAGCCTTGTGTTATTTGCCGACCGTTGATTGCTTGCACTACAATCAACGGTCTTTTTCTTTGCCTGTAAAATTCATCGGTTGCACTCCTCAACAGCTACGCAAACAAAGCCTTTTGAGGTTTCTTTGATGTCGATTACATCTGTGACCGCAAGCTCAATCTGTATGCGTTCAATCTCTGGCGGTAAAAACAGATTATTGCCCTCACAAAGTTTATTAACTTCATTAAGCGCCTTGATGATTCTGACCTTAAAAAAGTCAATGTCGCTGTGTGCTGTTTCAAGCTCATCACTTTTCGTGCTGAGGCTCTTTCGGGTGTATTCGAGTTGCTCTTGACAATGTTTATACTTTTTTCTGAGCGACCTTTTTGTTTCGTAGTTTCTTAAATGCCACATTTGTTACACTCCTTTTCAGTTAATGCTGTATAGATTTCTCTTTCTACGAGCACGCAATCTTTGACTTCGCAAAGTAAAGGTGTGAAATTCGGCTCAACGGTTTCGCCGTCTGAAAGTCGTACAGCATAAAAATCGTCGCTTTTTATGTACAATTTGCCATCTGAGGCTAATACAAAAATATCGCCTTTTTTCAAGTCTTTAAAAGCGATATATTCACGGTTATTTGCACGGTTATTTGCAATGATTTCCATATATTCACCTATTCTTTCATTTATTTGATTTGCGACATCTCGTATGGATGTCGATTTTATGACTGATGTAATTAAAAAAGTCATAATTCTTAGAGCGTTCGGCTCGGCGGTTGTCGCACTTTGATTTGTACGCGAGGTATTTTTCACAATCTGTATGACATCTTGTTGTCCGTCTCTGACAGCCGTAGCACGGCGAATTTATCATTTTTACGCCGTCCTTTCGATTGCGTTGCCGCTGCCGAGCAATTTGTTGAGCAGGGCGGTAAGCAATGATATATCTGCACCGCTTGCATAGGCCTTTAGCCGGTCAACCGGTATGTTGTAGCTCCAGCGTCCTTTGTCGCTCTGTACGGCTGAACCGATAGGCAGGGTTTGTTTTTTTAAACCTTCATAAACATAATTGAGAGCAACTCCGAGATATTCAGCCGCCACGGTCGGCGGTACATCTCTGTACTCCTGATTTGTTTTAGGGTTGATAAGGATTTTGTCGTTCATTTAATCACCTCATTTTTGTTGTATATTGAACTTTTTGATGTTATAATCAAGCAAAGGAGTTGATTGTTATGTGGGTTGTAATTAGTGGAATTTTAGGTATATTAGGCTTTTTGATTTCTCTGATAAATCTAATTCAATATTTGCTGTCACGCAGAATCAATTTAGAAATTCAGATAAAAGAGTGTATTCTTCGTCCGTATGTAATGGGTCAGAAAAAGCTGATTTTACATTATCAAACGAATAATAAATCCAATCTGCCAATTACCATTACCGATTTGCAAGTTGTTTTTGATAATGAAGTTTACAACGAAAGCATTTATACATTTGAAATATTTGCTTGTGAATATGTTACAAGAGGTAAAGTCAACTATATTCCAACTTACAACGAACATTTGCCTATAAATCTTCCAATGCTTTCTTCACATGCAGGTTATCTCGTTTTTTTAGTTCCAGAAGATACTCCTGAAAATGTTTGTAAAGATTTGACTTTGAAAATTCGCACCAATCGTCATAAGGAAGTACGAAAGACATTCGCACCGAATGAATCGGTAGTTCTCCGTCGTATTTCTCTAAAGAAATTTCATAAAAATCACTCTGAATAGGATAAGCAGGGTGTTCAAAGGGCAATTGTCGATTTGGCATTGCCTTTTTCTTTTTATTACGGCTTATCATAATTTTTGAGAGCATTTTTATCACCTCAAATCTATATTGATCGTACAAGTGCCGATTTTTTCAAAGTTTGTCATTTTGCCTGTTCTCCTTTATCAAACAACATCTTTTATATTTTTTTCCGCTTCCACAAGGACAAGGTGCGTTCCTATGACTATTCTTAGGTGGGTGATATGTAACGATAGCGAGAAAAGATATATTACAATCTTGTGTATAATACTCACATATGTCAGCAGGTTCTTTAGTTATATGGGCTTTCATTCTTGCTCCCCCTTTCTTGCTCATTCCATAATTTCAAAATCTCGTGATATTCTTCATTGTTTAAGTTAAGTTCTGCTTTTACATATACGCAATCAACGCAATAACTTGAGTATTGCAATCCGCATTTTTTACAAGGCATTGTTTCCCTCCTTGTACATTTTTGCACCGCAATAAGGGCAATATGGATACAAATCAATGTCCTCGTGAAAAGTGAGAAAATTTTTACACTCAGAACATAAATAATTTGCATAACCGACATCCCCGCTGTCGTATTCCCACTTTCCGTGCCTGATTTCTTCCATTTCACACACCGTAGCATGATTGGGTTTACTACCGTCAACTTCGATAATATGCTTAACTGTTTCGGCATTTCGTTTTGAATTAAAGTATATCGTGTTTACACTACCGTCTGCGAACGGTATATCCAAAGCATAATCACCGCAAAAATCACGGATTTTTAATTCTTTTTCAATCATCACTTTTCATCGTCCTCAATAGGCTGATTCCAACATTTAATACAGTTATCGTCACAATCATCTATGTCCATCAGTCCTAATGCACGTGGACATACACCTTTAGGTGTTCCGTCATCGTCAAGCGGAGCGTTCGGATAATTCTTCAAGAACTCCGTAAGAAATGTCTTTCGCCGGTGCTCGTTGCTCCACTTCTGAACGATTTCGATTGCTTTTTCAGGGTTAAGCATTTCAAAAGTGGTACACGAAACAAGAACGGATGTCCCGTTATTTTCACTGCATAAAGGACACACGGAACAATCAATTTTACATAACCCTTTTCTTGTTCTTTTCGTCATCCTCAGCTTTTCAGCGAAATAATTTTCGGTTTTTGCACAGTCAATCATTTTTATCAGTCCTTTCTTGTGTTTTATTCCTTACAATGTTAAAATAAAATTGTAAGGAGGTGTAATAATGGATAGTACTGTTGCCTTAATAATTTCTATATCTGCACTTTTATTTTCTGTTCTCTCTCCGATAGTCACTGCAATAATAAACGGACATTATTCGATTAAAGAGAAGAATTTGACGATGCTTTCAAATAGTGCAAAAGAAAATAATGATTTTTACATTAAGCACAGAGCCAAGGTTATCGAAGCTTACCTATCAGCTGCCGGAAAAGTTGTTTATTTCAATGACAAAAAAGCATCCTCCAATTTTGGCAAATGTGCGACAGAAATATACTTATATATAGACGAATCGGAATGGCATTATATAGATTCTATAAATCAAGGTATATCATCTTTTAACTATCAAGAAACAAGAGCCAATTTAGAAGCATTAGCAAAAATCATTGCTAATAAATATAGCGTCAGAATTCCAAAAGAAGTAAAATAAAACACAAATGTAATAAACAACAAACTGTTCCAAGTATGTGCATCGTCATTGATATAGCATACTTGGAATTTTTATATGTAAATGTATAAAACAAAGTAGCTACTTCAAAACTTACACCTACCATTCCGAGCAAGTATATTAAAAACATTTTTACCATTCCTTTCTGAGGTAATAAGTTAAGCAGACTGCTTAAAAAACTGCCTTGGATCAACATCAAACACCTGACATATTCCCAAAAGCTCTTCTGCTATAACCTTCTTGTTGTGTTTTTCTCCTTAAAATGCTAAAATCAAATTGTAAGGAGGTGATGCTTATGCGTTTAAATAACGACTGTGTTCGTGATATTCTTTTGAGTGTAGAAGAAGTGTGTGACTTCAACGAATCCTTTCGATACAGTAAATTCAGCAACGATTTTGAAAGGCTTCAACCATACTCTCATGACGAAATTATCTACCACATTAAACAATGCAAACTTGCAGGTTTAATTACTTCAATGTTCGGTGCTGACGGTGGCGACTATTTAGAAGTAGGTGATTTAACTCCCGAAGGTCACAAGTTTTTAGCAAATATTCGTAACGATGATATATGGAATAAAGTTAAGAAGATTGCCGGAACCGTGGGAAGTCACTCGCTTTCTGCAATAACACAAATATCAGCGAATGTTGTTACTCAGCTTATAAAAGCTCAATTTGGAATTACTTAAATCTTATTGTCTTGCCGGCGGCTTCTTTGGAGCAGTCGGCAAGTTCTTTGACTGTGGGTATTCTGAAATTCTTCATACAATAAACTACCATTGCTCTTGTAGCAATTTTCCATTTTACAGCTTTTATGAGCGCCACTACTGCTACTACGGTAGCGACTACCGCATATATGGTTAGTGCCATTTTTACCACTCCTTTCTGAGATAATAAGGTAGCAAGAATGTTCAACGCAATTGAACCTCTAAATTAAAAAAATATTCTGGTATGTTTGCATTGTCAATTTGCAAAATCGTGCACGCTTTACAAATTTCACTCTGCTTCCATTGTACTTTGCCGTTCATTTTTAAAGATATACTGCGTTCTGACAGCCCCATTTCTTTTGCAAAGTTCATGCGTGTACGACACTTTTCTTTGACTAATCCCTCTAACTTACTGTAATCAAATGGCATTAAATCACCTCCTTGAAGTTCAATATCTTTGAACAATTACAATTTAACACATTATATTTTGCTTGTCAATACTAAAATTCAAAAAAATTGAACTTTTTTTCATTAGACTATTGAACTTTTGTTCAAGTTGTGTTACAATTCAATCAAAGAGAGGCGATACAGTTGAAAAAATACAGTACCTCGTACCGATTAAAGCAAATAATGTCAGAAAGAAATTTGAAGCAAATTGATATTCTAAATATGGCAAAGCCTTTTTGCGAAGCATACGGTGTTAAATTAAACAAAAACGATTTAAGCCAGTATGTTAGTGGAAAAGTTGAACCCGGACAAAATAAATTGTTTATTCTTGGTCTTGCATTAAATGTAAATGAAGCTTGGCTAATGGGTTTTGATATATCGCCTAATAGGTCAAAAATTGAAGAACATAACGATTTCTCTCTAAGTGCTCACGAAAAGAAAGTTATGATTGCTTATCGTAATAAAGTCGATATGCAACCTGCGGTTGATAAATTGCTTGGTGTGGAAGATGAAATTTTGATACCAACCGTAAAAGCCGCACGAAGTGACGGCAACAATCAGCCTATCGAAATAGTTAATCTTCCTGATCTCAGTAAATTTGAGCCTGACGATACAGATTTATAAGTACATAATAAAAAACACCCCGTAGGTTAAAATAAACCTACGAGGTGGTAAAACTTGAATTACGGTAAATACAAACAGGCACGCAATGCTTCTTGGCAATGTCTAATCGACTACAAAGTAAACAGCTTGCCTGTTAAGGTAAGCCAAATAGCTAAGCAATCCGATATTACTTTGTTGAAAAATTCGGTGGCCAATCTGTTAAGCAAAAACGAGAGCGGAATAACTTTGATGCAAGATGATAAGCTGTACATCGTCTATGCTGATGAGCAATCTCCTCAGCGATGCAGATTCACAATCGCACACGAGCTTGGACACATTTTCTTAGGGCATCTGTTTGCTAAAAATGGTAAAGGCTTTGCAATAACCGATGATGCCGAACATTCGGCAAATGTATTTGCTCGGGATTTGCTCGCACCCGCTTGTGTACTCCATGAGCTACACGCAACAAATGCCGCTGCAATTGCAAATTTATGCGATATCAGCTTTGATGCAGCAACCTACAGGGCTGAGCGAATGTCGGAACTTGAACGCAGAAATGCTTTTTATCTGCATCCCCTTGAAAAACAGGTACAAGAGCAATTTGCAGAATTTATATCAGAATTTTTAAACAAAAAGAAAAGCCTACCATAGTTGCCGCTATGGTAGGAAAAATAGGAATAGTGAGAAGTCTGAACCTCTCTAATATTATTCTAATATATGATATATATTTTGTCAATATATATATCAAAAAGAGGAGGATTTATAAATGAAATGTCAAAAATGCGGGGCTGAGGTGCCTGACGGCGCAAAATTCTGTAACGAATGTGGAGCGAAGATTGAACAGGTTGCTTTGTTTAAAGATGACGAATCAAAAAACACAGAACCCTGCAAGTGTGAAAGTTGCGGTAACATCATACCGAATAATTCAGTATTTTGCCCGATATGCCATACATATCAAAAAAACAAATTCAGCCCTACGGGAGAAGCTGAAAAAACGACTGAAAAAAAGCCTATATATCGCACTCCACATTTTTACATTGCTTTGCTGATAGCTTTGATATTGACCGCCACTGCGGTAACTGCCATTTCGCAATGTAGCAACCAACCTGATATTCAAGAACCGGTAACAACTTCTACCAATCAAACCTCTAACGATACCTCAGAAACCGATTTGTTTGAGTGGTATGATATAACTCCTTTTTCTATTGATATTCCTAAAGAGTGGACGCATAAAGCTCATGACGGTTACCATTATTTTTACGACCCTGACGGAAACAGGCTGTATATAAGTTCATCTCAATCGAATATTTCACCATCTCAATTTACCTCAGGCTATGTAGACAGCTTTCTTGATGGCTTTGCAAATTCGTTTGATGACTTTGAAGAAATAAGCAGAACTACAACTCATATAGATGACTTTCTCGCTTATCGTGTAATAGCAAATTTGGAATTATCCGGAGATAAGTATTACGGCACAATGTATGTGTGGGTGACGAAGAATTATTTGTGTTGTATGCTTTTCACAACCGAAGGCGATGAGCAATCTGAAGAATTTGATTTTTATGAAGACATCATTGTTAATTCTATAATAACATATTCTTCAAAAGATGTTCGTTCACCTGAAGAAGATTCAGCAGAAAAAGCTACTGAACCCGAAACAGAACCGCCTACCGAAAAACCTACAGAGTTTAAAGATACTTTAACCGAGCTTTATTCAGATAGCGACATAGCCGTTTATTACAGCGATACGGAGCAGGCTCCTTATTCGGATGAAGAAGTTGATGTTCATTTTTATATAAAAAATAAAATGGATAAATCTATAACCGTACAAGCCGACACCGTCATCTTAGACGGAAGAAGCTACAACAAGTTAGTCTGTAGCGCTCCGATTTCAGCACACAGCGAGGGCATGATTGAAGTCAGTGTGAAAGATTGTAAAAACTTCAATCCATCAACCGTAGGAGCTGATTTAATATATTTCGATACAGATACCTATGATAATGACGTTAAAATGAACCTTGTCAGCAAGAAAGTAAAATAAAATAAAAAAATCCGCCCTACCCTGCGCCAACAGGATAGAGCGGAGACCATTACAACGGGTGCAATGGTGCATTTTTCTTAGCAAATATATTGTACCACAGCCCGTTAAAATTTACAAGATTTTAACGGGATTTTTGCACCCTTTTTTTGAGGTGAAATATGAAAAAATGTGTTAATAAAAGGTGCAACAGAGAGTTACAAGATGATTTTGGTTTTTGTCCTTACTGCGGCAAAAATCAAACCGACAGCAAGCCGAAAAACAGGCGCAGGACGAAAGGCACGGGAAGCATTTACTTGCGAAAAGACAGCAAGTCAAAACCCTATGCCGCCGCAAGTTCTGTCACTGGCAAGCAAGTGTATTTGGGGACTTTCGCAACAAAGCGAGAGGCAGAAAATGCGCTCAAGGATTATGAGTATAATCCCGTCAATGGCTTTAATATGACACTTGAGCAATTACACGATAAATGGGTAAAAACTAAAGCATATAAAAAACTTGGTAACAGCGTAAGAAGTAACTATGCAAGCGCCTACATCAAACTAAAGCCCTTGTATAAGCGTAAATTTAGAGATTTACGCACATCGGATTATCAATTCATCATAGATTATTACGACAACCCACATCACGAGGTCGGCGCAGAAGGCAAATTAAAATATCTCTTACCTAATGGTAAAGGCACTTATAAAGTCACTGATACGCCTAAAATCTGTCAGGGATTAGGTTACTCAGCTCTACATAAGATTAAATGTTTTGTCACAAGTCTTTACAATTTTGCGATGCAAGAGGATATTGTAAATAAAGACTACGGCACATTTATCGAACTTCCGGAACCCGAAGAGGTAAACGCTACACGCTTTACCGATGTGCAGCTTGAGCTTATCAGACAAAACATAGGTAAAGTGCCTTATGCTGATTATGTTTATATAATGTGCTATCTTAATTTTAGAGTGACCGAGTTTCTTTCGCTCACTACCGAACAATATCATCTTAGCGAACAAGGCATACCTTACTTTATCGCAGGCATAAAGTCAGATGCCGGCAGGGACAGAATAGTGCCGATACATCCTAAAATACAACAGCTCGTTCAGAATTGCATAAATAATAACGGTGAAACAATCTTCTGCCGAACACACGAAGGTTCAGAGTTTGGTAAAGCGATGAACAAGGATTATTTCTTAAAGTACGCTTTTCGTCCGGCGATGCAAGCCCTCGGGTTGGGTGATGAATTTACTCCGCACTCTTGCCGTCGAACCTTTTCCACCCGTATGTCAGCGGCAGGAGCAAGGGAAGAAGATATTATCGCACTTATGGGACATACAGATTACAAAGTTGATATTGACCACTACATTATCCAAGAGGTTGACACGCTATACAACGCTATCAAATTGCTTGCATAAAATAAGCCGTCCGATTACATTTCGGGCGGCTTTTGTTGTAGAAAATCTGTAGTTTATCTGTAGTATAAGAGATTAAAAGGCATAAAAAGAAGTAAATATTTTTAAAACTTAAAAATGTTGTAAACAAAGCAAAAAGCCAGTAAACAAGCCGTTTATGGCTCAATTACTGACTTTCTTCGTGGCTCCCCCAACTGGGCTCGAACCAGTGACATCATGAT
>UMHJ01016317.1_pt1 | contig 63247 bp, 59 predicted proteins | sample 1965511 | NCBI WGS metagenome assembly UMHJ01 (sample SAMEA4836096, study PRJEB28245) | human gut metagenome | biome: gut microbiome; material: fecal sample | place: Denmark | collected 2008
TCAATGAGATTTACCTGTTAAAGGGTGATGACGGTGAGAAGACGGTCAATATGAATGCACATGATGCAGGATTAAAAGGAACATTAGTTGATAATGGTTCTGGAAAAGCAACATTTACCATGAAAGCACTTTCCGCAGGAGACAGTGTAAGCATCGGAGGAAAGAACTATACAATTGGAAGTACGGCAACAGATGCACAGAAAATTGTAGATGCACAGAAAAAGGCTGGCGGAAAAGTTACCGTTAATGGTGTAGAGTACACTTATAATGATACAGATTCAAAATGGAATGATGCAGCTGGTAAAGAGGTAAAGATTGGAACTGGTGCAGCAGCAGGTGAGATTAAAATTGGTGCTGGCGACAAAGTATCCGATGGAACAACCACTTTAACAGCTATGACTGATGCAAAAGATGCAACAGGTGCAGCTAATGCAGATGGTATTGATGATAATGATAACAGCGTTATCACCGCAGAAAAAGCTTATTCATTAGCAAAAGATGAACTTGTTGCTGCAAATCATATTGGTGATACAGAAAATACGGCAGCAGTAGCTCAGGATACTACGAACAAGAATGTATTTACAATTACAACAGGTTCTGCAAAAGTTGCCAACACATTAAGTTTCAGCCTTCATGTAGGTGCAGATGCTGACATGACAAACAAGATCACAGTTGATATTGACACCATGAACTCTGCAAACCTTGGAATCAAGGGCTTAAACGTAACGGACAAGAACGGTACAGCAGCAACCTACGCAATCGATGCTATTTCCGATGCTATCTCTAAGGTTTCTTCCCAGAGATCTGCACTCGGTGCTGTACAGAACAGATTAGAGCACACCATCGACAACCTGGATAATATTTCCGAGAATACATCTTCTGCTGAGTCTCGTATCCGTGATACAGATATGGCAAAAGAGATGGTAAACTACAGCAAGAACAACATTCTTGCACAGGCTGGACAGTCTATGCTCGCACAGGCTAATCAGTCTAATCAGGGTGTACTTTCTCTGTTACAGTAAAAGTAAATATGGTCATTACACATCAAAAGGGACTTTTCGGAGCCCCTTTTGGTGTGTGTTTATACTTTTACTGGCATAGAATTTAATGCCTCTTCGTATTCATCTGAAGTGTAATCCAGTAAAATTTTTTCTTTTGGAACGTTATATTTGATCATATTTTGAATTGCATCGATTCTGCCTCTGGCTTCTCCTCTGGCTTCGCCCTGTTCCAGCAATTCTTCAGACCGTAACTTCAAAATCTTACCACCCATAATCTCACCCAATCCTTTCCTAATATCATTGTCTTTTGGAATAATATAATCCGCGATTTTCTCAATTAAAACAATCATATCCATATAAAGATGTGACTTTTGTTCTTTTTCGGACGCGTCCTCTAACCTTCGGTTGATCTCCCGGAAATCGTCCAGCAGATGCTTCACTTTTTTCGAATTCGTTCCATTGTGCTTCAAAAAATGTTCATACCGTAAGATATGATACGGAAGCAGAATCAGCAGCCGTTTTTCAAAAATCCGATCCACCGTGTATCTTTTCGCCTGCAAAACCGGAACGCGGTAACGTACTTTCTGACCATCTGCAAACGTTACGATTGCCTCATGATAATCTGGAAGCGAACGGTGATTGCGGATATAAAGCACGCACGATTGAGGAAACGCAATCTCCCAAATTGCATGTTCCCCCAAAGAAGCATGTTCAAGTGCAATCGAAATGTCGTACTCGAACATCCGGATAACCATTGTCCTGTCCTTAGAGGACTGGCATTCCAGATGGTATATATGTCCACCAATCCGGATAATGGAGTCCGTGATCACGGTTCCGTACTTTTCGTAATGTTCGTTTCGCAATTGTTCAAACTGTTCCTCCTCGCTGTAAGAAGTGTGGAAAACTTCATTGATCAGCGGAATGAGAAGCTGCGGCATTTTTTGCGCAATGGTTCGGAATACATCGTCGAAAATCGTGCTGTGTTCTGTTGTGTTTTCTGTGTCGGCATCTGGCAACGAAGTTGTCAAAATGTCAGTGTTCCCCATGTAGTGTCCTACCTTTCCTTTAGTATATATCATAAGCATCTGCTTTTACAATATAGAAAGTATAAAAAACAGAGCTGTTATGACCAGTTCTATGAAATTGTGGTTCTAATGGAAATTTATGAGCGAAATGCTCTCCATGAGTGGTGATTGCGGTACAATGGCGATGTATCGCATAAGTAATTGTGGTATATAATTTTATAAACCCAGTAAAAACAGAATATCGTATTTTCGGACAGAAGTCAAATGATTTATAACAGTAACAGAAAAACAACAATTGCGATACGATTGGAAAATAAATCGTATCACGATTGTTGTTGTAAAATTATTTTCTGGTTTATAGGATCTCCTCAAGCCCATACAATGCCGCGCCCAGTGCACCGACAATCTCTGGTTCCTCATAGATATGTAGTTTTTCTCCAAGCTGCTCCTCCAGCACGGCGACGACACCCGGATTCTTGGCAACACCGCCAGTCATCATATATCCCGGATTCAGACCGACACGTTTCAGGAGGGACATTGCTTTCCCGGCAATTGCCTTGTGAATTCCATGTGCAATATCGGCAATCTCTTTGTTCTGTGCGATCAGGGAGATAACTTCCGATTCAGCAAAAACACTGCACATGCTGCTGATTTCAATATTTTCTTTGGACTGCAGGGATACCGGGCCAAGTTCGTCGATACTGATTTCCAGGGAGCGCGCCATCATTTCCAGAAAGCGGCCGGTTCCGGCGGCACATTTATCATTCATGACAAAATCGGCAACTTCTCCATTGTCATTCAGCCGGATGGCTTTGCTATCCTGACCGCCGATATCGAGGATCGTGTGAACGTCCGGGAAGAGAAGATGCGCACCTTTTCCGTGGCAGCTGATTTCGGTTACATTTTTGTCCGCAAATGGAATGCTGACACGACCATAACCCGTGGATACAATCAGGGAAATATCTTCCCGGTCAAGTCCGGCCTTTTTCAGAACGTCTGCCAGTGCGGCATCTGCACTCTGGGAAGATTTGGCTCCGGTGCGGACAACTGAAAATGCTTTGATCTGTCTGTTTTCGTCTAAGATTACGGCGTTTGTAGAGGTAGAGCCGCTGTCAATTCCTAATGTATACACAGTATCACCCTTTCTTTTTATCATTTGTTTTTCCCCGGTCAGGGACAATCCTTTTTTCACTTTCAATTCTTCCATAAAGGCTTCCACACGGGTCCGGACCTGTCCGGCACATTGTCTGGTGGAATCGGTTTCTACCAGCAGAATCGGCAGATCCAGCCGCTGGCGGAAATCCGCATACTCGTAAGAATAAGAGTCACAGAATTTGACGGTATGATATATAATTCCATCCAGGCGGTCGGTAAAACCGTCAAGAAAATGTTCACGGTTTGCTGCTTTTAACATGCGCATGCATGGAATCTGGTTTAGCAGCGCGGCAGCATAAGAATGCAGGACCTGATCCTCTGTAATGGAAAAATCAGGTGCAAGTCCGGTGCATGTTAAATCAAACAGCAGATTGGCACCGCGGTCGACAAGCAGCTGACGGATTTCATTGTTGCATCGGGCACCCATGATTCCGATATTGAGTTTCTGTCCGTTTCCTTTTTCGGACGCTGCACTGGCAGACATGCGGGTGTTTTCCTGTTTTTTCAGAGCCGCTTTGTTCTGCATCATGGAAACAAAACGTTTCAGATCCAGTGTTTTTCCGGAGAAAGCCTCGTACTCCGTGAGCATTTGTTTTAGCTGGCGCTCATAGAGCGTCACTGCAAAATCATTAAATTTGCGGGGAATATCCAGTAAAAAGAAAAATTTATCCGGGAACTGGCTTTTTAATGTGTCATACAGACGCCGGATGCTGTCGCAGCAGGTAGTCAGAATGACACCCTCATAGTCATGTTCCATCACATCTTCCAGCACGGCCTTGGTATAGGAACAGATGTTGGCGTGCATCAGGGTGTCCGCGTGGTTAAAATCCGTAACGGATGGTTCCAGACGTGTGATTTCCGTGTCCATGGCTTCAAATAATTCCATGGGGGTATATTTACATACATAACCTAACATGATGAATTCCTCTCTTTATCCAGAATTTCCAGAAAAGCTTCCAGACGGGTTTTGATCTGTCCGTCATGGCTGTTCCGGCGGTCCATGGCATCGCCATCCAGAACGAGCAGTGGAATATCCGCCGCCTTGAGCGCTTCGCGCAGCTGGAATACTCCGCCGGCAGATTGCTTACAGCCCCAGTGGCAGAAGTTAATTACGCCATCGGCATGCATTTCTTTTGCCAGTTTTACGACCATGTTTGCTTTTTTTTCGTATGGACCGTTATAGAGATTGTTTAGCATTTTAGTGGCAAGTGCTTCCAGTGGGTGGGTGGTATCCAGTTCGTCCATGTAATCCAGGTTCATTTCGGTACACTGGATCTGGTAATCTCTGTTCAGGTTAAAATAGTGTTTGAGTGTTTCCTGATAAAAAGGAAGCAGATGTACCCATACAATCCGGGTGCCGTCATATTTCGGATATTGTTTGATATCCTCGGCAAAACTGCGGAACAGGTCAAGGGTTTCCGGTGTTCCGATGTTTAAGTGGGTGGCAAAAAGCATGTACATCTGCAGAGTCAGTGTCGATGGATAATAGCGCTCTGCCTGCAGTTTTAAAAACTCTTTGTAATAAGCTTTCGACTGGTTTTCGCGGGCAAGTGTTTCCGACAGGTCATCCATGGACAGACGTTTTCCGGTCAGTGCTTCCAGTTTCTGAATCAGTTCTTTCAGCTGCATGGTCACATATTCCACGGCTTCCGGAGAACAGCTGTCCGGCACATCGATCACATAAGTGTCAAGATCCGTGTGCCGGCTGACATAGCGGAATGTGTTAATATTGCCGTCACAAATCATGGAAGTTGTCACACCGAGTCTGGCAGGTGAAATAATTCCGGAGTCTACGGCACCGATAAAATCTTTGTGATAGGAACAGAGCGTGGAGGCAATTCCACGGCTTTCTGCGCGGTCGATAAAATAGTCTTCACACGTAAATCCTGAGAGAAACGAGGAAAGACATTCCATGGAAAGCGCACTGAGTCCGAAGCACTGGAAAATTTCCACGGGTGCAAACAGATTGCACCAGACCGTGGATTCCGGGTATTCCAGCGCATGAAGCGTATTTTTTACGCCGAGCGTATTCAGCTTCTGATATGCTTTCGGCATTGTTTTTTCTGCAAAATGTTCAGTCCGGAACTGTTCGAGATGTAATCCGATGTCAATCATTTTGCGGGAAACTGCCGGGTGGGTGCCGGCATATTTTTTAATATAATTTCCGTAAGTTTTGACGATATTCATAGTATATATCCTTTATTAAACAGGTTCATTTTCAAAAAATTATTATAACCTTGTGTCTGTAAAAAATAAAGTTTTGTGTAATAAAATTTAGAAAAACCTAAGAATCTAAAATATTGCGTATTATAGGGGGATTGATTATAATAGAAAGTACGGAATTATCTATTATGGAAGGAATCAGGACACATGGGAGCACAGGACAATACGGAAAAGGTACTGCGCAGTCTTCACGTTTTGCTGTCGAAGAGTGAGCCGTATCCGAAAGAGCCGAGTAAAGTTATCATAGATAAGCAGCAGGTGATTGATCTGCTGGCAGAATTAAATACCTGTATTTATCAGATTATGGATGAATACGAGCTGACCATTCGAAGCCGTGACAAGGCAGAGCGCGATTTCCATAAAAAGGGAGATCAGATCATCTGGGATGCAAGCCGTAAGGCAGAGGACATTTATGCGGCATCTGTCATGTATATGGATGAAACGTTAAACCGTATGCAGGATATCATGCAGGAGGCAGACAAAAAGGTCGGTGCCATCTATCAGGAAATTAAAGAACAGATGGAAAAAGAAGAACAGGAATTAAGAACCAACAAATCCGAACTCAAAGGACAGCTGCAGGATCTGGTTGATACCGAAAAGTACTTAAAGATCATCGAGGAACGGAACCGCGAGATTGAGAAGGAAAAGATGGAAGGAAGACCGGAGTACGAGCAGGAGAAGCGGGAAGAAAAAGCAATTTACGCAAACCGGCAGACCGATATTAAGATTAACCAGGAATATCTGGATAAGCTGGGACTTTCCGTACCGGAAGAACCGGTAGAAGACCTTGCGGAAGAACCAGTAGAAAAGCCAGTGGAAAAGCCGGTGGAAAAACCAAAGAAGCTGTCGCCGAAGCCGGAGATTCCGGCACCGGTTACGGTAGAAGATGACGATGAAGAGTTAAAGCAGCTGGAAGAACAACTGCGTGTGAATCTGGATGCTGATTATTTTAAGTGGAAAGATGAACAGGAAGAACAGGAAACGGCAGAAGAAAAAGAAAAATCCGCCGGCTTTCAGAACAAGATCAAGAACCTGATAGGAGGACATCCGCATGACGATTCTGGTGTGTGATGATGACAAGGAAATTGTAGACGCAATTGAGATTTACCTGATTCAGGAAGGATACCAGGTAGTAAAAGCATATGACGGGGAACAGGCTTTGGAGATGCTTCGCACAAAGAAAATTGATCTGATGGTGATCGACGTGATGATGCCGAAACTGGATGGAATCCGTGCGACATTCCAGGCACGTAAAACAAGCAGCATTCCCATTATCATCCTGTCTGCCAAGACAGAAGATGCGGATAAGATCCTGGGGCTGAACGTGGGGGCGGACGATTATGTGACCAAGCCGTTTAATCCGCTGGAACTGGTTGCCCGTGTGAAGTCACAGCTGCGGCGTTATACCACACTTTCGAGCACCCCTTCCGGTGATGCCGTTTATGAAGCCGGCGGCCTGGTTATTAACGATGAATTAAAAAAAGTTACGGTAGATGGGGAAGAGGTCAAACTGACTCCGATCGAATACAACATTCTTCTGCTTCTCATGAAAAATAAAGGAAAAGTATTTTCCATTAGTCAGATTTATGAGGAAATCTGGAATGAAGAAGCAATTGGCGCAGACAATACAGTTGCTGTCCACATCCGGCATATCCGGGAAAAAATCGAAATCAATCCGAAAGAACCGCGGTATCTGAAAGTGGTCTGGGGTGTCGGCTATAAAATCGAAGCGGGGGCGTAGCTGTCTATGAAAGAATTCTCCAGCGGAAAAAAGGGCGCAGCCATTGTCATGCATCAGATGTTTCTGATTATGATGCTTTGCGGAATCTATGGGATCGGATACAATCTGCGCAGACATATCGGAGGGCTGGGTATTCTCAGCCTGTTTATGGTGATCGGCATGGTCGGAAGCTTTGTATTCCTTGCCTATCTGACAGGTGTTGCAGGGCGCCGGTCAGAGGAGGATGCAACCATTTACCTGACCTGGATTGATAAAATTTATACGGATATCCAGATGGCACTTTTTGTGGCATTCATTTATCTTGTGCTCTTTTTGGGGAGAAATCTCCATGACATCCAGTTTGAACTGTCCGGACTGATGGTAGCGGTCGGAACAGTCGGGTATCTGGTCGATGTTGTATTCCTGCTGTTTTATTTGAGCATTGTCCGGCGGGTCAAAAACAATACCCTTCTGACATACAGTCTGATCTATCAGGCAGGAAGCTTCCTGAGACGGGTGTTTATCTCCGGACAGAATCCCAGACTGTGTACGCGTAAGGCGCGCGAAAGATATGAGATCCAGCATGCAATTGAAAAAATTGCGGCAGGGGCACTGGATACGACACTGGATGTGGAACAGTTTCACGGACAGGAAAGAGGCATTGCAGCTTCTGTGAATAATATCCGTGCAGGGCTGAGCGAAGCCATTCAGGAGCGTATCCGGAATGAACGGATGAAGGCAGACCTGATCACGAATGTTTCCCATGATATCAAAACACCGCTTACTTCCATTGTCAATTATGTGGATCTGCTCAAACGTGAAAACCTGGAAAACGAAAATGCACGTAATTATATCCGGGTTCTGGATGAAAAATCCCAGCGGCTGAAACAGCTGACGGAGGATCTGGTCGAAGCATCAAAGATCAGTTCCGGAAATATCCAGCTGGATATGCAGACCATCGATCTGGTAGAACTGCTGTACCAGACGGGTGGTGAGTTCAATGAACGTTTTGAGGCACGGGGGCTGACCATTGTGACGAAACTGCCGCACAATTCGGTGATGATCCGGGCAGACGGACGGCAGCTCTACCGTGCAATTGAAAATCTGTATACCAATGCGGCAAAATATGCACTCGAAAATACCCGGGTTTATGTAGATCTGGAAGTAGAGGAGAACCATGCGGTTTTCCGTATCAAAAATATTTCGAAAAATCCGCTGCCGGAACAGGGAGCGGCGAGGAAAGACCTGACGGAGCGTTTTGTGAGGGGAGAGGAATCCCGCACGACAGAGGGAAGCGGTCTTGGACTGTCCATTGCAAAGAATCTTACACAGCTGATGGGCGGTGAGTTTGCAATCCTGGTAGATGGCGATCTGTTTGCGGCATCCATTACGTTTGCAGTCGTTGCATAAAAATACATTTTATTATATAATTACCATTAACCATGATTTCGAAAACAAGGAGGAAACTATGAAGTTATATGAGAACGGCGCATACCTGGTCAACGGCAGGGATGTTGTCATTAATTCACCGGAAGCGGCAGCTGCTGTCAATGCAAAGACAGGAAAGACTGTTACACCGGAAGATGCAAAGAAACAAACCATTGCATATGGAATTTTAAAGAGTCACAATACATCCGGCAACATGGAAAAACTGCAGATCAAATTTGATAAGCTGACTTCCCACGATATTACATTTGTCGGCATCATCCAGACCGCCAGGGCATCAGGTCTTGAGAAGTTCCCGATTCCTTATGTACTCACCAACTGTCACAACAGTCTGTGTGCAGTCGGTGGAACCATCAACGAAGATGACCATATGTTTGGACTGACATGTGCAAAGAAATACGGTGGAATCTATGTTCCTCCTCATCAGGCAGTTATTCACCAGTTTGCAAGAGAAATGCTTGCAGGCGGCGGAAAGATGATCCTTGGATCAGACTCCCATACCCGTTACGGGGCACTGGGAACCATGGCAATTGGAGAAGGTGGTCCGGAGCTTGTAAAGCAGCTTTTGAATAAAACCTACGATATTGATATGCCGGGAGTTGTCGGCATTTACCTGACAGGTACCCCGCAGAAGGGTGTCGGACCGCAGGATATCGCGCTTGCCATTATCGGTGAAGTATTTGCCAACGGATTTGTAAAGAATAAAGTGATGGAGTTTGTCGGACCGGGCGTATCCAATCTGAGTGTTGATTACCGTATCGGTGTCGATGTTATGACAACAGAAACAACCTGTCTGTCTTCCATCTGGAGAACCGATGACCAGGTGAAGGAATTCTATGAGATTCACGGAAGAACCGGAGATTTCGAGGAACTGAATCCGGGAGAAACTGCATACTATGACAGCTTTATCGAACTTGATTTAAGCGAGATTAAGCCAATGATCGCCATGCCGTTCCATCCAAGCAATACATACACGATCGAGGAATTAAATGCAAACCTGATGGATATTCTCGATGACTGTGAGAAGCGTGCACAGGTAAGCTTTGATGGAAAAGTAGACCTTGACTTAAAGAGCAAAGTAAAGAACGGAAGACTGTATGTAGATCAGGGTATCATTGCCGGATGTGCTGGTGGTGGATTTGAAAATATCTGCGATGCAGCAGATATCTTAAAGGGTTCTTCCATTGGAGCGGACGAGTTTACGTTGAGCGTATACCCAGCGTCTACTCCGATTTATATGGAACTGGTTAAGAACGGTGCTGTTGCCAATCTGTTAGAGACAGGTGCCATTGTCAAGACTGCATTCTGCGGACCGTGCTTTGGTGCCGGAGATACACCTGCAAATAATGCATTTTCTATCCGTCATTCTACACGTAACTTCCCGAATCGTGAGGGATCTAAGGTACAGAACGGACAGGTTGCTTCCGTAGCACTGATGGATGCGCGTTCTATCGCTGCAACCGCTGCAAATAAGGGATTCCTTACCGCAGCTACCGATATTGATGTAAACTACAGCAAGCCGAAATACTTCTTTGATAAGACCATTTATGAAAACCGTGTATTTGACAGCAAGGGTGTGGCAGATCCGGACGTAGAGATCCAGTTTGGACCAAATATCAAGGACTGGCCGGCTATGAGCCCGCTTCCGGAGAATCTTGTGCTGAAAGTTGTTTCCGAGATTCACGATCCGGTGACCACAACGGACGAGCTGATTCCTTCCGGAGAGACATCCTCTTTCCGTTCCAACCCACTGGGACTGGCAGAGTTTGCACTTTCCAGAAAGGATCCGGAATATGTTGGACGTGCCAAGGAAGTACAGAAGGCACAGAAGGCTGTTGAGGCAGATACCTGTCCGGGAGATGCACTTCCGGAGATTCATCCGGTTATGGATACCATCCGTGCAACGTTCTCCGATGTCAACCGCTCAAACGTTGGTTTTGGAAGTACGATTTTTGCAGTAAAACCGGGAGACGGTTCTGCGCGTGAGCAGGCGGCTTCCTGCCAGAAGGTACTTGGCGGATGGGCAAACATTGCAAATGAATATGCGACCAAGAGATACCGTTCCAACCTGATTAACTGGGGTATGATCCCGTTTGTTATTGATCAGGGAGAGCTTCCGTTCCACAATCTGGATTACCTGTTTGTTCCAAAGATCCGTGAGGCGATCGCAGACGGAAAAACAGAATTTGAGGCATATGTGGTAAAGGATGGTGCTTTAAAGCCATTTACCCTGCGTATGGGAGAACTGACACCGGATGAGAAAGATATTATTCTCAAAGGCTGTTTGATCAATTATTACCGCGGATAGGAGATCTTGTATGACAGACGTGGAAAAACAAAAACAGATGGAACAGATCAAACAGAGTGAGGATGGCATGCGTCAGACGGTTCTTCTGATTAAAATCGGATTGATGGTATTTCTCACCTTTGCCTGTTGTACCGTATTTTTCTTTCTGGTGCTCCGGTACAAGGGGGTTGCAGATATCTGGCATCTGATTACAGGTGCATTGCAGCCGATTATTATCGGACTGGGACTTGCTTATCTGCTTAACCCGGTTATGAAATTTCAGGAGCGGCACTGGCTGCCGTTTCTGAAAAAGAAAATGAAATCAGAAAAATCAGCGGCTAAAGTGGCACGTGGATTGTCCATTGCCGGGGCAATCCTGTTTCTTCTGGTGATTCTGGTACTTTTGATTGCGGCAATTGTTCCTTCGGTGGTATCAAGTGTTACCGGGCTGGTGGAAGCACTGCCTGGTAATGTGGAGAGCCTGATCCATATGGTGAAAAGTGGAAAACTCGGAGCCTATGGAGTGACAGATACCATCAGTGATATGCTGACAAAACTGACGGATCAGGTGGAAAACTGGGCAACGAAGGATCTGCTGCCACAGATGCAGCAATATCTGCTGCAGATTACTTCCGGCGTAATCACGATGGTCAAATCCATATTAAACTTCATCATTGGGATCATTGTCGTTGTTTATGTCTTATCCATTAAAGAAAGCCTGGTGGGACAGAGCAAAAAGATTGTGTATGCGATCTTTAAACCGAAACATGGAAACATTATTATCGAAGTTTTCCACAAGGCAGATGAAGTATTTGGTGGTTTCATCATTGGAAAGATTATAGATTCTGCCATCATCGGAGTAATCTGTTATTTTGGATGTCTGATCCTGCATATCCCAGATACGATACTGGTTGCGGTTATCATTGGTGTGACGAATGTCATTCCGGTGTTTGGACCGTTTATCGGTGCGATTCCGACACTTCTTCTGGTGGTGATCCAGAGTCCGCTGCATGCGTTGTATCTGCTGATATTTATTATCGTTCTGCAGCAGGTGGATGGAAATATTATCGGACCGAAGATTTTAGGTGATTCCACCGGATTATCCGCGTTCTGGGTAATGTTTTCGATTCTGATCGGAGGCGGACTGTTTGGATTTCTGGGAATGCTGCTTGGGGTTCCGGTGTTTGCAATGATTTACTATATCATCCGCAGACTGGTAAACCACAGCATACGGAAGAAAAACCTTACAACCGTAACGGAGGCATATGTGGAGGCGGCCGGTGTGAATGAGGCAACCGGTGCGATCATATATTACGGGGAAAAACAAAAGAAAAAGAGAACTTTAAAAGATTCCGGAAAGAAAGACGAAACAAAGAAAAACCAGTAATTTCAAGGGCTGTACGCGTTTGTGTGCAGCTCTTTTTTTCGGATTATTTTTTGACACTAATTGCCGCCTATGGTATACTTGAAAATAGACAGATAGACCTGTTTGGGGATATTTTAAGGAGATAACAATTGGACAAATACGAATATAATCTGAAGCTTGATCAGATGAAATCCCATTATGCGGAAGAGAAATACGATGAGGCAGCAGATATTGCAGATACTATCAATTGGAATAAGGTTAAAAATGTAAATGGTCTGGTAAAAGCTGGGGAAGTGTACGAAAAAGTACAGCGTTATGAGGAGAGCCGGGAAGTTTTGCTGATGGCATATGACCGCTCGCCGATCGGAAGAATGATTATTTACCGTCTTGCGGAAGTGGCGGTCAAGATGAAAGATTTTCAGGCGGCACAGGATTATTATGATGAGTTTGTGGAGATTGCGCCTCATGACACCCTTAAATATGTACTTCGCTATGATATACAGAAGGCACAGGGGGCTTCTTATGAAGAACTGATACCGATTCTTGAAGAACTCAAGGAGCAGGAATATACGGAAGAGTGGGCATATGAGCTTGCTTATCTGTATCACAAAGCAGGGATGAGTGAGAAGTGTATTGATGCATGTGATGAGCTGGTTCTCTGGTTTGGAGACGGGCCATATGTAGAGCGTGCATTGGAACTGAAAATGCTGTATCAGCCATTGACGAAAACACAGGAAGAAAAGTATCGGTCGTTTTGTCAGGCAAAAGATGACAGAGCAGGTTTGACACACATTGATGTGGAGGAGATGGCGCGTGCCGGGGAGACCGTGCATGATCCGGTCGCAATTCCAAAAGTAGAAGTAAACACAGAACGGTTTAATACCGTCAATCTTCAGGCGGAAATTGCAAAGGGTATGCAGCAGATCATGGATGCAACCGAAAAAGAGACGGTCACGGATACGCTGGACAATATCAATCGTATGGTGGAAGATGTCCCTTATCTGAAAATGCAGATGGAGGAAGAAAAGCCTGAGGCACAGCCGGAACAGAATACACGGCACATTGAGACAGATGAGGAGATTGATGGTTCACTCAAGACAAATTTCAAAGAGTTGTTGGGAGAAGACTCCGATGGTCAGATGAGCATGATGACAAATGAGAAAAACATGATTGAGCATCAGATCACAGGCCAGATGACAATTGAGGAAGTGCTGAGTGAGTGGGAGAAAATGCGCAAGGCTGCGGAAGCTGCACTGGAAGATGCCAGAAAGCGGAAACTCGAATCCGCCAAAGCGCGTGCACTGCAGGAGGCAGGCGATATTATGGACCGCCTGACAGGAGTATTGCCAAAACTGGATGCGGTACTGGCAGAGAAGGCGGATATTGTGGAGGAAACGACGGAAACACCGCCACAGACGCCGGAAAGGGAAACACCGCCGGCAACGAATGAGCCGGAAGAACGAAAGGAAGAAGAGGAAGAGAACAAAAAAGAGGAACAGCCTGCCAGGGATACAGATGCCGAAGAACTTTGGCCAGAGGGAGTATCTTTAGAAGAAATGGTACGTTCCCAGCAGAAAAAGAAGACTGAAGCTGCCGCACAGAAACCGGCAGAAGAGACATCCGATGTGACAGAAGATGACAAAAACTTAAATGAGAATCGTGGTGTAGAAGAAATGGAAACAGAAACAGAAACAAAGAAAAAGGATTTTGAGGAGGTTCCGATCGCGGATCTGCCACAGAAACCAACACTTGCACAGGAGAGGGAAGAAGAGTTTGCTTTTGTAAGAAGAAAAACAGATCGCTCTTCCTGGAAAGGAAAAACAGTACATATTCCACAGGTAGACACACCGGTGGATCTGGGAAAAGAGGAAAAACAGAATATCCCGCTTGTAGAACTGACCGATGAACAGAAAGCGATTTTTTCGTATTTTATGCCGGTGAAGGGCATGGAGGATCAGCTCTGCAAAGCGTTGACAGTTGCTTCGTCCCATCTGAAAAATAAGGAAACTGCATCGAGGGGGAATCTCGTAATTAAAGGCGGACAGGGAAGTGGAAAAACAACACTTGCCACCAGCATGATCAAAGTCCTGCAGCAGGAGACCGGGGTTTTGGATGGAAAGATTGGAAAGATCCATGCGGAAGCATTGAACCAGAAAAATGTCGGCGGGCTGCTGGATAAGGTGGCAGGAGGATGCCTGATTATTGAACAGGCAGGAGATATGGAGAAAAAGACCGTGTCGGAGTTATCCGGATTGCTGGACGCAGATGAGAGTGGTCTTTTCGTTATACTCGAAGACACATCCAAGGGCATCAAGAGATTATTTGCGCAGAATGAAACATTTGCCAAAAAATTCAGTGAACAGATTTCTGTTCCGATTTTTACGAATGACGAGCTGGTTACGTTTGCACGTTCTTATTCCAGGGAACTTGGATACAAAATTGATGATATGGCGGTTCTGGCATTGTATAACCGGATCAGCAATATTCAGAGACTGGATCAGGCTACAACCCTGACAGAGGTGAAAGACATTGTGGATGAAGCAATTCATCGGGAGGCACATGGAGGGTTAAAGAAAGCTATCAGTATTCTGACCGCCAGCCGTTATACGGATGATGACAGAATTGTACTAACGGAAAAGGATTTCGAGTAAGATAGATAAGAGAAGACAGGGAGGGTATTTATGAGTAATTTTACAGAGATGGATTGTTACCTGTTTGGACAGGCAACACATTATGATATTTATCGCAAAATGGGTGCTCACAAAATGACAATTGAAGGAGAAGAGGGAGTATGCTTCGATGTCTGGGCACCGCATGCGGACCGTGTATACGTGATTGGGGAATTTAACGGCTGGAATGAAACGTCCCATGAGATGAAACGTGTGACACCGGAGACGATGGGGGTATACGAACTGTTCGTACCGGGTGTCCAGCTGGGCTGCATGTATAAGTTCCTGATTATCGCGCAGGATGGAAGAAAGCTGTACAAAGCAGATCCTTATGCAAACTATGCACAGCTGCGTCCGGAGACCGCTTCCATTGTCACAGATATTTCCAATTTTCTCTGGTCCGATAGCGAATGGATGAATGCCAGAAAAAAACTTTCCAAAGAGGAAGTATATGAGCAGCCGATGGCAATTTATGAGGTACATCCGGGTTCCTGGATGCGGCATCCGGGGCGTGAGGATGATGGATTTTATTCTTATCGGGATCTGGCAAAGACCTTGATTCCTTATGTGAAAGACATGGGATATACCCATATCGAGCTGATGGGAATTTCCGAGTATCCATACGATGGTTCCTGGGGATATCAGGTAACGGGGTATTATGCACCGACTTCCCGTTATGGAACACCGGAGGATTTTGCACATCTGGTCAACGAATGCCATAAGAACAAGATTGGCGTGATCCTTGACTGGGTGCCGGCACATTTCCCAAAAGATGCACATGGATTGGCAGAGTTTGATGGTACTGCAACTTATGAATATGCAGACCCGCGCAAAGGAGAGCATCCGGACTGGGGAACCAAAATCTTTGATTACGGAAAGAATGAGGTCAAGAACTTCCTGATCGGAAGTGCGCTGATGTGGATTGAGAATTATCACGTAGACGGACTTCGTGTGGATGCAGTTGCATCCATGCTGTATCTGGATTACGGGAAGGAAGATGGACAGTGGGTTCCGAATATTTATGGTGGAAATAAAAATCTGGAAGCCATTGAGTTTTTCAAGCACATCAATACGCTGATTCTCGGAAGAAATCCGGGTTCTGTGATGATTGCAGAGGAATCAACGGCATGGCCGAAAGTGACGGGTACGGTAGAGGATGACGGACTTAATTTCAGCTACAAGTGGAACATGGGCTGGATGCATGATTTCCTTGACTATATGAAGCTTGACCCGTATTTCCGAAAGGACAATCACAACAAGATGACCTTTGCCATGAGTTACAATGAGAGTGAGAAGTACATTCTGGTATTATCCCATGATGAGGTCGTACACCTGAAATGCTCCATGCTCAACAAGATGCCCGGACTCGAAGGGGATAAGTTTAAAAACCTTATGGCTGGCTATGCATTCATGATGGGACATTCCGGCAAAAAACTTCTGTTTATGGGACAGGAATTCGCGCAGGAGCGTGAGTGGAGCGAGAAGCGCGAACTGGACTGGTTCCTGCTGGATGATCCGAAACACAAACATATGCAGGATTGGGTAAAGGCATTGCTTCATTTGTACCGTAAGAATCCATGCCTGTACGAGCAGGATACGACCTGGGCAGGATTTGAGTGGATGAATGCCAACGACTATGAACGCAGTATTTTCAGCTTTGTGCGAAAGAGTAAGGATGGAAAGAATAACCTGCTCTTTGTGATCAGTTTCACACCGGTAGAGCGTGACGATTATCGGGTAGGTGTGCCGGGCAGACATACCTATAAGCTGGTATTAAACAGTGCAGATCCGCAGTTCGGCGGAAGCGACACAGAGGATACAAAACGTCCGGTTTCCTACAAGGCGGAAAAGAAGCCTTGCGATGGACAGGATTATTCGATCGGATATAAGCTGCCGCCTTACGGAGTAGCAGTATTTAAATTTTAAACAGAAATGGTGGAAGCCGGAGATTCATGGAAGTGGATGTCCGGTTTCTTTTTTAATTATTTGATCGCAATACGGGATTCATGTTAAATAATGTATAATTTTAGAAATAATTCATGTGATTTAGTGTAAAAACAAAACACCTGAGAACAAAGAGTACCATATTTGCTACACTCATACATTGCACCATCGAAAGACGGGTCACATAGCCTAACATGCAATTATTATGAAAAAATGATAAAAATTATGTCGCTTTCTGTACAGAATTTTGCACCTTGCTCCAACTTTTCCATAGATCATTGGATGTATAAATTACTGTTTTCAATTCATGATTTGTTGCTATTTGTAGTGTGAGAACCCAGATGTTTCTTTTATCATCCTTTTGGATAGATACACCATTCACATAGTTGCTGCCTTTCAAATTATTAATTTCATAGGGAATCCATGTTTTACCGGCATCATTTGTAATATACGCATAAGTATCCTCACCGTGGTAACTTGTGAGAATCATTCCGTTTGATTTATTTCTAAAAGCCATATCTGTTGGATAATTCTGTATATCAGTTGACAGGTCTTTTACAGGGGTGTAAGTGTGACCGCTATCTTTTGTTGTCCATAACATTTTACCCATTATTCCGGCACCTGGATCAGAACAATACAGGAGATATCCATGTCTGGCATCCGTAAAACTTATGTATACAGCATTTGGTCCACCATAGGATTCATAAGATAATGAAGAAAGTTTTTCTACTTTTCCACTGTTTGTGCAACAAATTACGGAAATATTATTGTCAGTGGAAAAGTATGCAACGTATACCAGATCTTTGGTAACTGTATATAAATCAGGTGTTTCATTCGAATTTTTATCTAAATCCGGTATTGAGTAAATAATTTTATTGCCAAAAGTGATTTTGTTGCCGGATGCGCTCCAAATATCAGATGCATGATTTTTTAATTTTTTTGTTTCCGAAATTTGGGATTCTGTATTTTCTTTCACATTACCACATGAGGAAAGAAAACAAACGCATATACATAATAGGAACATTAATATGGCAGGTTTATAACGAAATTTACCATGCCCCAATAGAAGTAATGGATGTTGCCACATCTTTATCAAATAAAATTCCCCCTACTGTAATTTGAGATTGTTGTTTTATATTATAATCTGAAAAGGTTGTCCCATATCTTCAGTTAGATTTCGGTTAAAAACCTGATATCGTTGGTTGAGATGCTGGCGCAGTCTTTTCAAGTACAACTTAAAAAAAGGATCATTGCTTAGAAGTAAATATAATCATTCTCGTCCACATATTTACCACAATGTGGACAATATCGATTACAACCTGTTTTAAGAAAACTACCACAATGAGGACATCTTCTGAACACAGCAATAAAAATTATCGTTCCAACAAGTTCTACTAACCCGGCTCCTAATATTATCAATCCCATCATAGTTCCTGTGCAAATACCTATGATCACAAGAAGTAAACCTATGACCGTAAATATAACGGATAATCTTGTCACAATTTTAAGTGGAATACGGTGCATTTCAATCATCTCCATTCTCCCAATTCTGTGGTGTATATCCTTTATAGAACCATTTGTTTAAGCAGAAAAACTCAAAATTAAATCCGTGATATCAGAAATTGTATCTGATAAAGTGCCATTAATAGTGTATGACTCGGTATCCTGATAGATAGTTAATTGACGACATAATATTTTCTTAAAAAATATCTTTAATTCCATAATAGTATATTTGTATAGAAAAAGCAATAGAATTGGTGTGAACTGCAAAATATTGGCTTTAAACGACAGAACAAAAAGAGAGGGAAGAACAGCATTTTTATGTATATATGATATAATGAAAGCAGTATATTAGAAAAATGGTGAAAATAAATATGAGTATTCCCTTTATGGTTATATTTGTGTGTGCATGGTATTTAAAAATGTTGATCCCAATGTTGATTTGGTGTGTGATGTTTTTAATGTTTCGGAATTATATTGGAGGATATCATGCAAAAACGCATTTCCGATGTATTTTGTATAGTAGTGTTTATGGAGTTATAGCAATGTATGGAATAATCTGGTTGGCGGTTGTTCCCCTGACAGTAAAATTGATTGTATGTGGAGGTCTGTTATTGATTAATATTTTTACAGGACCTGTCATTCATGATGAAAACTTGAAAGGTTATAAGAGAAAATGTTGTAAAATCGGTGTTGGTGTATTAGCAGGTGGAGTAGTTTGTGCGGTATTTTTAAATCTTTGCAATGTAAAATTAGGGAATGCTGTTTTTATGGGGATAATTTCTGCCGAGTTTTTATATGGAATAGATTTGTTAATAAATGGGAAAAAGATAAAGATGTATGATGAGATGAATTAGGAGAAAAATGAGAATGAAAAAATATCTTGGAACAATTTTTTTAATATTTGGTTTTTTGGAAATTATAGTATTGAGTGCAATTTCAACCTTTGACAGGGTAATGTATGAAGATACAAATCATTTTATTGGATTTATAAAAAATTATGGGTTGTGGCCATTTCTAATAGGTTCTGTAATAGTACTATTTTGCGGAGTGGTTTTGATAGTGTTAGAATATAGTAAAAAATAGTGAAATAAAGGATATTTTATCAAATGCCAGAAGTGTCAGTTAAGATAAAGAGTTTACTTTGATTGACATTCTGGCATTTAAAATTAAGGTATTTAAGTATGTAATTCCTCAAAAAACCTATTTATGAAAAGATTATTTAAGAACATCAGGTGCACCTGTTGGAGGCGCAGGGGTTTTTGCAGTTAAATTATGGGAAGTGTTTTTTCGTGACCATACCTCAGTTGTACTTGTAATTTTTCTCTTGTTGGTTCCGGTATCCCTGCCGAACTATAACAATTACAAAGTTTTTACGGTATATCCGTAATTTTTTAATTGTTCATAGACTTGACTATTCTGGGGAGCATAGATAATTCCAGTAAAATTTCCAAAAGAATCTTTTTCAATTGTGCAATTTCCGTTTTCTATCGAAATTGATGTTAAAGAAGGATTATCATAAAAAGCCACATGACCAATTTTATTGACAGAAGCTGGAATGTATACTGTTTTGATAGCCTCGCACCATGAAAAACATCCTTCTTCAATTTCGGATACTTTATAACCAGCAAGTTCTTTGGGGATACGCAGATCTACAGGTGTCGAATTGCTTGGTAGATAGGAAACAAGATCTGCATAATTTTGCGCACGAATTCTGTAATTATAATTTTCGGCATTTTGAAGCGGATCGTTGGTAGTCATTTCATTTTTTGAGACAGAAAAAGACTGCGGAAAATAAAATTTTAACAATTGATTGCAACCACAAGAGAGTAAGATCATGCCAATAATAAGAATAGAAAATATCCAAAAAACGATGCGATGATTAATTTTTATCATAAAGGTTTCCTTCTTTCATTTCAAGAATCTGGTCACAGAGACTGGTAATATTCTGATGATCATGTGTGGCAATTATAATACAGGACTTCTTCTTTTTTAAATCTTCCAGAATGGCTTTCAGACACCCAATGGTATCTGTATCCAGCGCATTGGTTGGTTCGTCTAAAAGAAGTAATTGTGGGTTTTCAAAAATTGCCTGCGCAATATTAAGCTTTTGTTTCATCCCCAGAGAGAATTTTTTTACTTTTTCATTGCTTTCAAGGTTTATTTTCCGGAGTGCATCCTGAATGTCGGAAGTGGTGGCATAATGGTTGATTTTATTTAATTCTTCCAGATTTTCGAATGCAGTTAACTGGGGTTGTAATTCCATGTTTTCTATAATTAGTCCCATATGGTCAGGAAAAGAGATTTCTTTATGTAACGTTTTCCCATTAATTATTATTGAGCCGGAAGTCGGGAAAACCAGACCGGATATGATACGGAGTAACATTGTTTTTCCGGAACCGTTGATGCCATAAATACCATAAATTTTTCCGGTTTCAAATGTGTAAGAAATATCATTTAGTACGGTTTTCTTTTTAAATTTTTTTGAGATGTGTTCTAATTGAATCATACAAAGTCCTTTCTTTTTATTTGTAAATAAAGTAAAAAATACAGCATCATGATAAAAATGATTTTGATTGCAGGGGTGCAATACCATGGAAATATAAGGTAAGCAATTTTGCGGAATGGATGGACGAAAACCATACATTCGGATATCAGGCAATAAATCGAGAGAAATAAAATGGTGATCGTTTCAGATACACATAAGCGGAGTAAAAGAACCAACTGAAACAACAGATACAGGTTTAAAAAAGTATCAAATAAATGCATTATGATGGTCACGCTGTTTTGAATAAAACATTCAAAATATAATAATACATTCCCACAAAAATATATAGAGCAAGTAATAAAAACTAATATAATACCGGAAAGATGTAATTTATTGATTAAAATATTTCGTGATTTTAAGCGAGGAATAATAAAACTCCCGTAATAATACAGAAAATCGGTATCATAAACAGAAAAATATAAGATTGCACTTATAGGAAGAAGCCATTGGGCACAAACATCCAAAAAAGATGTGGGGTGTGATGGCAGTTGGTAAGCAAACATAAATGCAGTGTCGGGTAAAATACTGATATATTTAAAATGTAATAATTGTAAAATAAAAAACGGCAAAATAAATCGAATACAATTTTTAAATGCTTTCATTCATAAAACTCCTTCTTCTTATTTGTTTGCAAATATACCAGATACAAAAGAAGGGCAAGAAATGTAAGCCGAAGCAAGTCATAAAAGCAAACAATAACAGACTGGTGGTGCACCATATAGTGAATGGCTACCAGGCAATTCCGAAGAGGAAGGAAATAACTGTTGCTTATTTTGTAAAGAAAAATCTGCGTGCAGCACAAAAGACATACTCCAAGTGAAGCGTACAGGGTAGGAATGTAGTTGTTTAATATTTGCTGAATGCAAAAGATTCCCATACAATACAAAAAATCTGCAATCCACTGAAATAAAAAAATATAAAAAATGGGAAAAAAATTCAAATAACGAAATCCGATCTGTGTAAACAGATAGATTCCTCCCGAAAGTATGTGAAGGGCAGCAAATAGCAAAGTAAAACAAAGCACTGTCCGGTATTGGTATCGGAAATATTGGTATCGTGTCTGGTATCTGCAGACATAGCAGCCAATTTGAGGAGCCATCATCCGGGGAAGATAAATCAGATATACAAAAGGAATAATAATTGCATAAGCATGCAAAAAGTAAAAATCACCTGAGAAAAAGGAGACCAGATAAGAAGAAAATGTAATCAGGTTTTTATGATACATATGACCTGATTTCGCATATACAAGAGCCACTGTGACATAAAAAAACAAAAAAGTAAAAACTGTTGTGATACATTTCTTATTCATAGATACTCCTTCTGGTCAGAATACAGATGTATAGGATTGCTGGCACGAAAAGTAATAAAAGTCCTGAAGCTATTTCCGCAAGGGTGGAATTAATTTGAAACGGCTGGAAAATTAAAAGCAGGGAGCCGGGTTTTAAAATTTCAATCAGCCAGAAAAATATACTTACAAAATATACCGTTTTTCGGTTGCGGAAATAAAAGGATGTTGCACAACAAAACATACCCATAATGCCATAGATAATACTTGTGATCAGAATATGTACAAAATTGTTTAACAAAGGATGGTTATTCCAAAATATTGTAAAATTATTCAAAGCAGAAATTTCAGATGGATTGTATTTCCCACCACGAAACATCAAGTGAACACAGAGTAGATTCAGGGAAAGAGAAAGAAAAACCAATACGGACAGCAATATAAAATTTTTTATAAGAAGACGGTAAAGCATTTTTCTCTTTCCAATCCGGCTGATCAGGATATTATCATAACCCCGTTCCTGATCCATCAAACAATCATTGGAGGAAATTACCAGACAGTACAATGGAATCAGCCATAAGTAAAGGCCTTGAAAGATATGTCCGATACCAACGCTGTTTCCGCATAAAAAGAAAGCACAATCCGGCTGATAGGCATAGTTTCCCTGAATGATCTGATATATGTACCACCAGGATTCCAGAAATGGAAGCATAAAAATCCATAGCAGAACCATAACGGTGGATAAAGTGCTGAGATTTCGTTTAATTAAAAATCGTAACATAAGTGCTCCTTTTCTTTTCCCTCTCCCCCCGAAAGATATTAGATCTTTCGGGGGAATTGTTTACCAGGTCTCTTCATCCCAGAAACCTTTGATAGTAGCTGCTTCGCTTAAGGTATAATTTGCATTTTCTGCACCAAGTCTGACATAGGTTTGATTTGCTGCGGAATGAGCTTTGCAGTAATGATCACCTGATTTGTACATAAACTGGTAAATATTAGAAACAACAGAAAGATCAGAATCTTTGGCTAACCAGAAATTGGCATATTTTACATTTTCATTATTTGTTGTAGCAAAATTGACTTTCCATTTATTTAAGGTACTATTTGTTTGACGATAACAAGCAGGAGTATAATCATTGGCACTTCCAAGTTTCAATTCTAGTGTATAATCAATATTGTCGTCAGATGCGAAAGCCGGGGTAGAAGATAAAATTATTAATCCTAGCAAGCTAAATAATAATGTAGAAATTTTTAGAATATTATTTTTCATAATGGTTAAGTCCTTTCATAAGTTTAATTGGTTTTTTAGGTTCATACATAAATCCAATACAATTTGCATATGCTTTTTTTTCAGCAATTTTTGTGATTGAATTTCTTACCACTTTCATCATAATGTTTTTTTTATTTTTCATGTGTGTTTCCTCCTTAAAAGTATGCTGGTGAACTATATAATATTTTCCGGAAATATATTCAATTCAAAAATAACATAACATTCTAAAAAAACAAGACCTTTGGCGTGAAAGACATAGATTTGGCTTTAAACGACATAAATAGTACAAACATTAAACAGAACTTATCATTTATGTATGTTATAATTTAAATGCATCCATAAATTTTAAAAGAATATTTGTGATATTTCATAATCGTGAAAAGCAGGAAAGGTGGAGAGGAAAAGGTTGTTCTGGAAGGTATGGGAATTTTGGGTTGTAGGAATAGAGTCATTTTTGTTTTTCCTGCTTATGAATAGAAAATTGGAGTTACGAAAATGTACAGGCATCAGAGGAACGGAAAGTCTGGTCTGGATGATATATTCGATTGGATTATGGATACTTAATCAGAGACAGATGAGTACAGTCGTCACAGTGTTTTATGCACTTGTGTTGCATTTTGTGATTACCCGTGTTTTTACAAAGTCCCCGCTTTTCTTACAATTTTTTTATGTTATATTGTATTCGATCTATGCGTTACTTGCAGATGTAGTGTCTGCAATGCTTCCAGTGGTTCTTTTTCACGAAAATATCAATCAGGTTTTATCGGGAGGCTGGGTTCGGGCGGTTTTTACATTGGTTTACCTGATCCTGCTTGGTGTGTTGATCGGATTGACGATAATGATTGGAAAACAAAATATCTGCCTACGGACAAAGGAAAAGCTGATTTTTATAGGAATTGCGTTGTTGTGTGTGGCAATCGAGCAAATAGACATGATTGCTGTAGTAAGAGCATTGCAGCAATCCCGGGGAAACGATTTTTTCATGCTTGTAACAATTTTTGTCTTTGTGTTATTCCTGTTTATGATTATGCTGTTATTTATTTATAATCTGGGTGTGGAAAGAGAAAAAAATAATAAACTGCTGGAAGAGAATCTGCTCTCACATATGGAATCACAGCAGTACGAGCAGATTCTTGCTTCGGTCAAAGAGCTGCGTATAATGAAGCATGATGTAAAAAATCATCTGGATGTGTTGCAGACGCTTTTGGAAGGAAACCATACCGGACAGGCCGTTGACTATATGAGGCAGATCACAGCAGACCTGAATAAGGTGCATTATACGCTTTCCAGTGGAAATACAACGGTTGACTGTATCGTCAGCAATAAGCAAAGCATGGCGGAAAATGTTGGGATTCTTACAGAAAATATCATATATTTACCGGAAGAGATTCCATTAAGTGATGTAGAGATTTGTTCTTTGCTGGGGAATCTCTACGATAATGCAATTGAGGGATGCATGCGGGCAGAAAGTAAGAGAATATGGTTGTATATGAAGCCATTTCATAATATGCTGTCAATAAAAATTGTCAATACTTCGGATGGGGGTTACAGATTTAATTCCAGGAATGAATTATTGAGCACAAAAGCAGGGAAAGGCAATCAAAATGGAATGGAACATGGAATTGGATTGAAGCGAATACGGGAAATTGTAGAGAGACATTTCGGAATCATGGAAATATTGCCGGAAAAAGAAATGTTCTCCGTAAATATTTTGATTCCGTTGCATCAGGGAGAGCAGCAGACATGAATTTGAAAATTGCAGTTTTGGAAGATAAAGAAAACGATTACCGCATATTGGAGTCGGCTCTGAAAATTTGGAGTGAGGGTAGCGGAAACCGAATCGAATTATTCTGGTATCAGACCGGAAATGAAATGCTAAAGTCTTTTGAACAGGATGGTTTTGATATTTTGTTTTCAGACATTGAATTAGAAGAAAACGAAACAGGACTTACATTTTGTGGAAGATTGAGGGAACTGGGATATTCCGGAGAGATTATTTTTCTTACAGCTTTTCGGGAGTATGTCTTTCGTGGTTATGATGTGAGGGCACTTCATTATCTGTTAAAACCAATCACACAGGAAAACTTATCGGTATGCATGGACAAATATCTTACAATCCATGCAGGTGATTTTTATTACTTCCATAAAGAAAATGATATTGTTAAAATTCGATATTATGATATGATTTTGATTCGGAAGGAAAAACATGATGCGGTAATTCAAATGAAAAATATGGCATATGCGGAGAGAGTTTCCCTTGGGGAGATGGAGAAACGATTGCCTCCGCAATTTGTCCGTTGTCATAAATCATATATTATAAATATCATGTACGTGGATTCTATAGTTGGAAGTCTGATTTACATGGCGGATGGAACGCAGATTGTGGCAGGACGAAAATATCTGGCAGATGTAAGAAAAGAACTGCTTGATTTTGCACAGAAATAAAATTTAATAATATAATGTTTGGAGCCGCTAGTTATATTACTGCAAGTACATAAGATGACAGAAGTGTTATTTAATGTAATTTTACTTTAGGTTTCGGGATAACCTGCCGATACATGTTATAGCGTAAAATGTAATGGTACGGAGGCAATACATGCAGGTTGAGCAGAAAAATATATGGGAAGATGTAACGCGGAATGCAAAACGTGATAACAGTAACAGGGCAATTGCGGCTTATCAGGCAAATATGCCGGATGCCGGAGCGGTTGCAGCTTTTGGCGGACAGGAAGCCTATGTGCAGCAGAAAACTGCGGTGTCCGAGGCTGGAAATATCGATATGGCAACGTATTCCAACCCGGCAAAGCAGGGGCAGGAAGAAAAGACAGTAGCGGAAAAAATTACAGAGCAGGAGACAACTTCGGGACAGGCGCGCAGCAACGAAATCGCTGTAGTGGCAAATACCACTTCCACAGAAGATTTAAAGAAGATGGAAGAGGACGGATTTTCCATTTCCGATGCAGACAGCCATACCATTATTACCGTGACAGACAAGATTAAAGCGGCACTGGCAAAAGCCGGAGTGGATGTGTCTTCCATGGGCGGAACACTCACAAAGGAACAGTTAGAGGAGATCACCGGAAGTCCGGTTGTGACGCAGCAGATCATGGACTCTCTTGCGGCAAACGACCTGCCAGCGACGGAGGAAAATGTGCAGGACAGTGCGGAGGCACTGGCACAGGCTGCCTCGATTCCGGAGATCACGAAACAGGCGATGAGTTATCTTCTGAAAAATGATATGGAGCCGACCATCCGCAATCTGTATCTGTCCAATTACAGCAGCAGCGCAGAAAATATTGTGGAGCCGGAACAGAGCGGAATTGATTTTGAGTCCCTGATGCCGCAGATTCGTGAGATTATTGCAGAAGCAGGCCTTTCCGATGACGAACATGCGGTGGACAACAGCAAGTGGCTGGTGGCAAACCAGATTCCCCTTACACAGGAAAATCTGCAGTATCTGACAGATCTGCAGGGATTATCGGACGATCTGCAGACCGATCATATAGACTGGAACCAGATCGTGGATTCCATGGCGAAGGCAATTGCGGCAGGAAAACGTCCGGCAGATGCTTCCATGATTACTGCACGCAGACAGATGGAGGAAGCACGTCTGGTAATGACCAGTGAGGCATCCGTGGCGATGGAAAAAGCAGGCGTAGAGATGGATCTGACACCGCTGGCGGATCTGGTCGAGGATTTAAAATCCCAGGAGAGAGAATACTATAAAGACCTGCTTGCCGGTGCCGGAGTTGAGCCAAGTGAAAAAAATGTGGATCTTATGGCAGAAACCATGGATGTGTTTGCCGAACTGAAACAGCAGCCGGCATATGTAATCGGGCAGGTGGATGCGGATGATTCCGTTCAGGAGATTCATGATGCCGGAGCGCAGATGCAGCGCGTATTTGCACAGGCAAATGAAAGTTATGAAACACTGATGACTGCTCCGCGCAGTGACATGGGGGATTCCATAACAAAAGCATTTTCCAATGTGGACGATATTTTACAGGATCTGCAGCTGGATACAAGTGAAACAAACCGCCGTGCAGTGCGGATACTGGCATATAACAATACCGAAATTACACCGGAAAATATTATGGAAGTAAAAGCACTGGATGAGCAGATGCAGCGTGCGTTTTCTAATATGAAACCGGCAGTAGCGCTGGAAATGATCCGCCGTGGGGAAAATCCACTGGATATGACTATGGAGCAGCTGAATCAGGCGGCACAGGAGATTCAGCAGGAGAACGGAACACAGGAGCAGGAACGGTTTAGCAAATATCTGTGGAAACTGGAGCAGAATCATGAGATTTCTGAGGAAGAGCGCAGCAGTTATATCGGCATTTACCGTCTGATCGCACAGGTGGAAAAAGGAGATGGGGCAGCACTTGGATTTCTGATGAATCAGGGATCGGACGTGACGATGCGAAACCTTTTGCGTGCTGTGCGTTCAGAAAAAAAGAGTGGTCTGGATTATCAGGTGGACGATGATTTTGACGGAGTTGACAGCACAGCAGAAGGTCCGAAAATTGACGAGCAGATCTCGGCTGCGTTCCAGCAGAATTGTCTGCGCGATGTGATGGAACATATTTCACCGGAAAAACTTTCCCGTCTGGGAGAAGAAAAGTGGCAGAATATGTCTCCGGAACAACTGTCAGAGGCACTCCGGCAGATGGATGAATCCGTTGGGGAACAGGAAGCGGAAAAATGCTATCGGCAGGAACAGCTTGCGCAGTATCAGCAGCTTGCAGAAACACCGGAAGACGTATATACCTATCTGGAGCGGTATGATATTCCAAACAGTATGATAAATGTCATGGCAGCATCGGAAATGCTGCGCAAACCAAAACGGATGATGGAGCGGTTGTTTCAGCAAGATCATGTTTCCAAAGATTCCATGACAGAGATTGCAGAGATGAAAGAGCAGGTACTTGAACAGTTTTCAAAAGCCCTTGAGAATCCTTCGGATCTTGCAGATGCCATGGAGACGCTTGCGGATGTGGCAGAGCATGTGATGGATACGATGATCGTAGAAGATCCGGATGTCCGCACGATTGATATCCGGGAAATGCGCCAGATGACCGCACAGTTTCAGATTGGTGCGAAACAATCGCAGGAAGAATGTTATGTGATTCCGATGCAGACAGGAGATTCTGTCACCGGCGTTTCTTTAAAAATCGTAAGAGGAAAAAAGAAAAAGGGTCTTGTGGATATTTTTCTGGATGGAGAAAAGGCAGGAAAGATCACGGCATCTTTTCAGGTAAAATCAGACCGTATTTCTGGAACAATTGTGACAAGCAGCGAAGAGACCGCAAAGCAGATCGAAGAACATCTGCAGGAGATGCAGGATGCCATGCGGGAACCGGCAGATATCCATGTTGCATATACACCGGATCTTTCTTTGTCGCAGTTTGAGATGTCCGGAATCCGGAGAGAAAGTGAAATGAAAGAGCAGGGAGAACTGGAGAAAGACCGTTCCAATCAGGTACAGACAACGCGGTTGTATCATACAGCGGAAGTTTTTATTAATTCCATAAAATCCCTTTTGACAAAAACAAAAGATCTGTAGTAGGATAGTGCGGAAACCAGATTACAGGTGGTTTCACGATAAGAATGAAAATATACAGGATCTGGAAGGAGAATGGCGAATGAAAAAGAAAATTGTGGCAATGATACTGGTGCTTGCCTGTGTGACAGGAATATATGCACCGGAAAATGCATGGGAAGCACCGGTGACGGTAGAAGCATCCACGCAGAAAGGGAAGAAAACCCCATCCATACAAAAAGTATACAATGCTGTAAAGAAAGCGTATGGGGATGATTATATCCCAAGTGAAAAAGTATCAAAGAAAGAATTGAAGGAACGCTACGGAATTTCTTCCAAATGGTACAGTGCTGCAATTGCGGAGGTGCCGATGATCAGTGCAAATGCAGACACACTGGTTATTGTAAAAGCAAAGAATGCAGCTTCCAAAAAGAAAATCCGGTCGGCATTAAAAAAATACAGGGAGGAACTGATACAGGATACCTGTCAGTACCCGATGAACCAGTTAAAGATTCAGGCTTCCAAAGTTTATGTAAAAGGAAACTATGTATGCTTTATCATGCTTGGAACAATCAGCAACAAGCAGGAGGAACAGTCCGAGGACAAAGTGATTGCTGCATATAAAAAGCAGAATGAAAAGGCCGTAAAAGCCATTAGTAAACTGTACAAATAGAGAAAATTATGATACGGATATTCAAACGGCTGCCGGGTGTGATTTTTATGGTGCTTCTCCTCGGTCTGGCAGGAAAAGAAGCACTGTCGCATCAGAGAACCTATTCTCCGGTTGAAAAAAGAGAACTTCAGACACGCCCGGAAATAAGTATAACGAAAGTTCTGGATGGAAGATTCCAGAAAAAATATGAATCGTATCTGCGGGATCAGTTTCCCGGAAGGGATCATTGGGTTTCGTTCCAGACAGACATGGAATTGTTTATGGGCAAAAATGAAATTCATAATGTTTACATCGGAAAGAACCATTACCTTTTGGAACACTATACAGAAAAAGAGTTTGATCCGCAGCAGATTTCCAAAAATCTGCAGGCTCTGGAGAAGTTTGTCGGAAAAACAAAACAGAACGCGGATGTCCATGTGATGATGGTGCCGACAAAGTCGTGGATACTCCGGGAAAAACTTCCGGCATTTGCCCCTCATTATAAGGAGCAGAAGTTTTATGATGCATTGCAGCAGAAATTGGAAAAAGAGGATGTACTGATTTCCGTGGAGCCCGTACTGGATGCACATAAAGAGGAAGAAATCTATTACCGGACAGACCATCACTGGACGACGCTGGGAGCATGGTATGCCTATGAACAATACACAAAGGCGGTTGGTGGAGATCTTCAGAGGGCACAGGGGAAAAAGAAGTTCCGTTGCATCAGTAAAGATTTCTATGGAACAACTTATGCAAAAATAAATTATGCCAGACAGGCAGACAAAATTGAGATTTATGAGCCGGCGGATAAACTGCGTGTTGTTTATAATATGGGAGAAAAGAAGACAAAGACACTGTATGATGTTTCCTTCCTGAAAACAGCAGACCAGTACAGCGTTTTTACCGGTGGGAATCAGGCAGTGCTTGAGATTACCGGGGGAATAAAGAACGGAAAAACGCTGCTTTTGATCAAGGATTCTTTTGCGAACAGTATCCTTCCTTTTCTGGCAGAAGATTATGAAAAACTTGTCGTTGTGGATCTTCGCCAGCTGAATGTAAGCGGAGACCGGCTTTTGGAAATGTTTTCACCTACCGATATACTGATTCTTTACAACAGTGCACAGTTTGCACAGGATAAAGAGTTTGAGATCAAGTGTAACTAGTATATCGTTTCGTAAAGAAACGGATTAGGTGGCAGTATCCGGTACGTCTTTTCCGCTTTCCAGATAGGTTATGGCACCAAGGTAAACGGCTCGCGCCAGTTTTTCCTGATAAGCATCTGTGACCAGCAGAGCTGCTTCCGTTTCATTGCTCAGAAACCCACATTCGACAATTATGATCGGTGTGGGTGTTTTTTTTAATATGTAGTAGTCGTTGTTGGATTTACAAACCCTTGGCTTTGGAGGATTAAGGCTGTTGTTTAGGGTATCCTGCATTACTGAGGCAATTACAGAACTTTCCGCAGACTGTTCGAAGTAAAACACCTGTGGACCGGAGACAGAGGCATCCGGAAAACTGTTCTGATGGATGCTGATGGTCATAACCGGATTGGTATCTGTGATCAGTTTTACGCGGTTTCGCAGATCTTCTACTTTTACACTGCGCGAGTTTTCATCTGCAGGAACGGTATCATCACTTCGCGTGAGTACAACCTTATATCCTTTGTTTTCAAACAGGGTTTTGAGTTTTAGCACAATAGACAGGTTGATGTCTTTTTCCAGAGCATCGTTACAGCCAACTTTTCCAGGATCGCTTCCTCCATGTCCGGCATCAAGAACGATACAGGTTTTGGAGGAAGCCGCATGTCTGGAAGATGTCAGTGCAGCTGATGCACGCGCAAGTAAGAAAGCACTTATAAACAGACATGCAACCATAAGAATTTCAAATTTCTTTTTCATAGAACCTGCTTTATGGAATTATTTATTCCTATATATATGCAGGTAAGTCAGTGGATATACCTGGTAACGGTATCCCAGATATCACTCGTTTCAAATCCGAGTTTCCAGAAGGATGCACCGGCAAGCTTCTTTTCTTCAACCAGTTTTAACCGGCATTCTGCGGAGGCGGAGTCTTCCAGCCATACCTTATAGGTGGTGTCATTATCTGTAAATTCCGAATAGTTCTGTCCACAGTCATCCTGCCATGTTTTGGTTGCACCATATGTGGCGAGAAAATCGTTTGCAGCTTTCATGCCATAAATTTTTGAGGGAATTTTGGCACCGGCTGCTGTGTCATCGGAACTGCTCTCAGATGGGATTTCCCATACACGCGTATAAAATGGCATTCCAAGAATTACCTGATCGGCAGGAACCTCTTTTAAAGTATCGCTTACACCCTGGGTTACCCAGCTTAAAGAGGCAACAGACCCAGCTTCGGGGCTTCCGGCATAATGTTCATCGTATCCCATAATCACAACATAATCTGCAAAATTTGCCTGTTCTTTTCGGTTATAAAAGGAAGTATGCGACATCGGAACGTAATTGTCTACAGAAAGAACAACCCCGTTGTTTTTGCACTTGATGGAAAGCTCCCGGATGAATTCAATAAATGCATCCCCGACTTTCTCCCCGTTCATACTTTCAAAGTCTACGTTGATTCCATCCAGATTGTATTGAATCGCCATGGAAACAATCTGGTTTACCAGATTCTGTCTTTTAGAGGTATGGGTCAGGACTTCTGTTGTATCGGCATTTTTATTCTCCAGATTGCTGACAAGTGCCCAGACCTCAATTCCCTGGTTATGACAGTAATTTACGTAATTTAAGCTTGCCAGACTGGCAATGTTTCCGTTGTTGTCATTCAGATAAAACCAGGTAGGAGAGAGTACATTGATTCCCCTTGTATTTGCAAGGACAGAGGAAACCATGTTATTTGCAGACTGGTTTGTGACCTGATGCCAGGCCATACAGATATCATAATCTTTCTTTATATGTGAAAAAGTATCCGGGGTGAAATCACTTTTTTTTGTCTTTTCTTTGACGGAGGAGAGCATACGTTTTTGCATGTATCCAATAATACCGTCATCTGTCATTACTTTGTCCCAGTTGTCGCCCTGTTCGATCACGGTGACTTCCTCTTTGGAAGAAACTTTTTTCAGAATCGGGCTTTTGATGCCTCCTCTTACGCGCAGGGAGGCATTTTTTTTGGCAGTGGCAGTCTGGTATTTTCCCCACTGGCTGGTAATAATGATCCGGTGGGGATCTTTTACATGTTTGTATTTAAAATCGGAATATTCCTTTACAAAATCCAGATCAATATATGCAGTATCAGAGTTTATGGTAACAATTTTACGACCGTAATCTGCGGAAGATTTTGTAACCATATAACTGGTCTGCTCGGCCTGTGCCGAGATCAGATTTTGTGTTGTTGCATAGAGAAGGATATTCTCGTTATTGTCCCAGTAAAAACGTGAATTTAAATTGTCATGGACAAAATCATAATCAATATAAATATGACCGTCAATGACCCTGGCTTTGGAAGAGGTTACTTCATTATTTAAAACAATGGCAACCTCATCGGAATTTGTCAAATGATAATAAGTGGTTAAATCTTCGTGTTCCTTACTCGGTGTGTATTTGCGGATCAGGGCGAAGACTACGATCGCTGCAGCAATGACAAGTGCCAGTGCAAGCACAGCGAAAATGGAATGAGATTTTTTCTTCATGAGCCGTCCTTCCTTTGTCTGTTGGCAAATTATATATTTATTCCGATTATAGCATTGTGCCTGTACAGATTCAAATGGAATCAGATAAAATTAAGAAATAGAAGTTGTTTGAATTTTTTCGGGAGGGCAGTTGTGTCTGTGGATCTGCCCTCCCATTTGTCTTTTTTCAGTTTATTTTGTGCGTGACGGAGTTGCATTGAGACTCATTTCACACCCATAATAATAGCCCATTTGTTATTTTATTTTTTTTAATGGATCGTTTTAAAAAGTAACGATCAGACTTTCATATACTTCTGGTCTGAATTCAATGACCAGCTGATTGTCAGTAGATAAATTTAATGTGATAACTGTTTTCCTTTCCATATTTGTTCAAAGAATCCAAAATCATGAGAGGACACTTGAAACGGGTTTTCGAGAAAGGGAACCGGAATCACACGGATTCCATAGGACGTTTCGACTCTTTTTCGGTCTTTTTTGAGGTTTCCCATACTCATAAAACGGACATTTGTTTTATAATCCTTTCCTAAATTTGTTTTTTTCAGTTCCTCAATAAATTGTAAGAGCTGCCGATCCTTCCAAATACTCACATTTGTCAGTACAATACAGTAATCACAGCGGACAAATTCCGGAAATGAGTATGGAGTCAGAACCCCGAAATCCAGAATTTTATACTTGTGTTGCAGATGTAACTGTTCCCGTAGCTGCCGGAGTGTAATCTCCGGATAGTAGCTGACACCATTGCAGCGAAAAGGAATGGTTGGGTCCTTTTTCGAAGAAAGCGCAGCGATTTCATGACTGGAATTGACTTCCAGGTATGCGGTGCGGGCCAGAAATCTGCTATGTAAAAAGTTGCAAAGCGAAATACTAAAGTGTGTTACACCGGAATTTACTGTTGTACCGCAGACTCCTATGGTTGCAGGAGCCGGAATAAATGGTTTATGAAACGTAAAAATAGGCGATTCCGTCCTTTCTCAGGTTGTTGCAGCCAGTGAACAAAATCCAGCTTTTCTTTGTCTGCACGAAAGATGTCCGTATTAAACGGATAAGAATAGACCGGCTGTGAAAATGTTCTGGCAAAATAAATGGCAGAATTGTGGTCGCACAGATTCGCAACAACATGCAGGCGGTTACCAAAATTTTGTAAAAGAAAGTCTTTGGACTTTGCATCGTCCTGATGCCACAATGCTCCTCCACACACATAGATAATATGATCCGCCGTTGCAAGGCAGGAGGAAGAAAAATCACATCCGTAATCATTTACCATGATTTGTGCGACAGGCTCCGGGATTTCGATGCCACTGTCATATTTTGGAAATCCTGTAAAATTGCGATAAAAGAAACAACCGTTTTTTTCCCACACATGTTTCAGCTGGGCAACCGTCTTGCGCAAGTCGTTTGACCAGTTTTTTTCCTGGTAAATCGCGGAAATGCCAAGGTAGTTAAGTGTTGTCACCAGTGCGATGGCTATGTGTGTTGCACCACAGCCGCTGTGACTTCCAACGACTGCAATTGTCTGCCTGAGATGCGTTCTTCCCGTAGTTTCAATTACTTCTTTTAATGCAGAGTACAGAGCCTGCGGTGATTCATAGCGCAGGTCGGGATCTGCTGAAATTGCTTTCTGAATTTTGGGATAAATAGATCGGTTGGTGGCTGCATCCAGATATGGCATCATGTATTCCATGATTTTTCCGATACTGTAGATATCGGATCTCAGGGTTACCGGTTTTCCTGAGATAAGTTCCGGAGCAGAAAAATCCACGTTTCCGAAATGGTTGAAGTCTTTTCCAGAAATGGCAGCAAAAGATGCTACACTGAAGTCAATCAATTTAAGCTGTGTTCCACATACTATAATATGTTCCGGCTTAAGATCCTGATAAAGAATCGGAGAAGGCCGTAATGTATGCAGATATGCAAAAATGTCACAAAGCTGCTCACAAAAATATAAAAACTGGTTCTGGGATATTGACTGTTGATGAAGCAAAAATTCTTCTAAAGAGTCACCCTGAATATATTCTTCCACAAGATAGTAGAATGATTCATCTTCTTCAAAATCATAAATTGTGGGAATTCCGGGATGCTGAACAGACTTTAGAATCTGTGCTTCGGATATTGCGAAGAGCGGTTGTGCCGAAGTATTTTTGGGGAATCGCTTCATTGCACGGTACTGCTCTAAAGATTGCTGTCTGACAAGAAAGACACTTCCGCATTCTCCCTGGCCAAGGGGACGAATCAACTCGTATCGGTCAGACAATATTAAATTTTTGTTATTCATACGCTCCTTTGGGTCAGAGACGCATCTCATGCATAAACTTATAACACACTTTATTTTGCAATGCAAGTATTTTTTTTATAATTTTTTAATCCGTGGTAACTTTACAACGGGAGGGCATTTGATTATAATAAGTGTACCATTTACGGAAAGCGATTTCCAGAGAAGGATGTGATAGAGATGAAAATTGAAAAAGTAAATGAAAATCAGATTCGATGCACATTAACAAAACAGGATCTTGCAGATCGTCAGATTAATCTGCGGGAACTGGCATATGGTTCTGAGAAAGCAAAAGGACTTTTCCATGATATGATACAGCAGGCAAATTATGAGTTTGGATTTGATGTGAGTGACAATCCACTTATGGTAGAGGCAATTCCATTGTCTTCCGAATCCCTGGTTTTGCTGATTACAAAGGTTGAATACCCGGAAGAACTCGATACCCGTTTTTCCCAGTTTACGGAAGCCGGAGATGAGGAACTGTTTTCAAATACGGGAGCAGTCGGAAATGTGGAACGCAAAGGCGCAGATGATATTTTGGAACTTTTCCAGAAAATACGTGAAGCAAAAGCCTCTCCGGAGAGTGAAAATGCACAGCAGACAGAGGCACCGGAAGAAGTACCGGAAGTACCGGCAGATCTGACGAAAATGTTTGAATTTACGACGATAGATCAGGTGGAGCGTCTCGCACATGTACTTGTAAATTATTACAATGGACGAAATGACCTGTTTAAGAACGAGAAGAAAAACCGGTTTTATCTGGTGATCCACAAAGATGACCACACACCGGAAGAGTTTAATAAAGTCTGCAATATTATTTGCGAATATGCACAGCAGAAAAACTATAATCCTGCAGTCGGAGCATATTTCGCGGAGCATGGAAATAAAATTACGGGACCGCAGGCACTGCAGGTGTTTGCATCTCTTTAAAAATTTAAATCAAAAAGGAGTGCTGAAATTCAGCACTCCTTTTTGATACGTGAAATCTATGCGGTTGCATCATGCTCGATGAAATCGTTGATATCATTTACCAGATCATCCGGGTCGATTCCATGAACCATAGCTGCCTCAGCAATAGTCTCCATCTGGGATGATGGGCAGCCAAGACAATGCATACCAATGTTTAAAAGCATAGGTGCTACGTTCTCATCAATCTGAAGAAGTTCTCCGATCATAGTATCCTTGGTTACTTTAGCCATGGGATAAATCCTCCTTTGCAAATATCGTTTAATGTTGCTATTATAATACGATTTCCCGTTAATTGCAAATTATACTTTTTTTTATTAAAGAATTGACATTTTCGGACGATATATATGTCAGATGAAATGACAGGGAGCGTCAAATCAGAGGGCAGGGATGCTCAAACGTAGCGTATACGGGAAGGAATAAGTATGAAGATTAATCGCAACATGTCTGCTGTTGTTGCCAACCGGCAGCTGCTCCGGACAGAAAATAAACTGAGTATTTCCATGGGCCGTCTTTCCAGTGGATATAAGATCAACAAGGCAGGGGATAATCCGGCGGGAATGGCAATCTCCAGCAAGATGAAAGCACAGATTGATGGTCTGGATCAGGCAGAAGCGAATTCTGATGATGGACAGTCCGTACTCAGAATTGCAGACGGGGCATTAAACGAAGTCAGCAATATGCTGCAGCGTATCCGTGAACTGAGTGTTCAGGCGGCAAATGGAACAAACTCTTATTCGGACCGTCAGAGTATTCAGGACGAGATTGATCAGCTGACACAGGAAGTTGACCGGATTTCCACAGATACAGAGTACAACAAGAAGACGTTGCTTGACGGTTCGGCAAATACACGTGTGTATGTGAGTGGAACACATAAGGATACTACAAAATTTGCACGGAGCGCAACAAGAATTGACTTTTCCGAGGAGGTTCTTCCGGGAGATTATACGATTACAGTAGGTGAAGTGGCAAAGGAAGCTACTTATACATTGGATATGTCCAACCTGATCAATGATCCGAATTTTGACGGGGGTACGGTTTCCATCAATGGAGTAGGAATAGAGTATGAAAAGGGCATGAGTGCGGATGATGTATACAAGCAGCTGATGTCCGTGGCAGATGAGATCGGGTGCAAGTTTGAAAAAGATCCAAATAAGGCAGGAGTTTATAATATTACTGCGGATAACAAGGGATCAAAGGAGACACTGACCATTGGTATGTCAAAAGAGATGGCACAAAAAACAGGTCTGTCAAAAGCACAGGGAGTTGTTCAGAATGCTGATGACGAAAGTTACAAACTTATAGCAAGTGGATCGGACGCAAAGGTCACACTTGGAAACGAATTTGGAAGTACAGTAATTACAAATGTTGAGGGAAATCGTGTGAAAATCACGGATAAAGGTGGATTTTCCATGGATTTTCTGCTGAGTGATGACGTACAAAATGAGGATACCCTTAAATTTGATGTGACGGATGTTGGTGCGATGACCATCCAGATCGGTGCGAACCAGTATCAGAATATGGATGTACATATTCCGGAAGTTTCCTCGGAGAGTCTGTATCTGGATACGGTAAATGTGGCGGTCAACGGAGGTGCTGACAAAGCCATCAGCACGATGGATGCAGCAATTGCAAAATTAAGTGCTGTCCGCTCCGGAATCGGTGCATATACCAATCGTCTCGAGTATGCAAGCTCCAGTCTTGCAGAGACACAGGAAGATATGACAACCGCATATTCAGGGCTTATGGATACCGATATGGCATCTGAAATGACAGAATATACACAGCAGAATATTCTGGAACAGGCTGCTGTTTCGGTGTTATCACAGGCAAATGATATTCCACAGCAGGTACTGTCTTTGCTGCAGAAATAGGAGTAGCATATGGAAAATGAGCTGAAAAAAGATTTTACGAGACGACTGAGCCAGTGTAATTCCGGTGAGATGATCGTCATCATTTACGATATCTTTTTTGCCTATGTGGATGATATTCGGCAGGCACACTGCAAGGGAGATCATGATGGACAGAAGGATGCGATCCGGAATGCACAGAGTGTTCTGGATGAACTGATCGGAAGTCTCAATTTTTCGTATCCGATCTCGCACAACCTGTATAAACTCTATATGTTCTGTAAAAATGAGCTTTCACGGGCGATGTACGAGAATCGGCTGGATGGAGTGCAGGAAGCGGAACATATCATGCACCGATTGTATACTTCTTTTGTAGAGGTGGCGAAACAGGACAAGAGTGCACCCCTTATGAAAAATACCCAGCAGGTATATGCAGGGATGACTTATGCGCGCGGTGCCGTAAACGAAGATTATATGGATGTGGACAGTCACCGGGGCTTTTTTGTATAAAATTTCCGTAAAATGTGAACGGTCAGGAGGGAAGCGAATAGTTTCCCTCTATTTTTTTTACACATCCCAGAAGAAATTTATAGCGCATCTGTACGGCTTTTGCCTGATAAATGTAATAGTCGATCAAATCCGGATCAACGACATTTTCAAGATTGGCATAGGTATTTTGCAGTTCTGCGGTTGTCTGTTTCAGATTATCGAGAAGTATTGCATAGCCATCAGGGGGCTGAGGGGTTGTCTTAAACAATTTCATTGGATCACCTGCTTTCTGAAGTCTCTCTTTTACAAGTATAAGCAAAAATGGAAAAGTTATACAAAAAATTTGTAAAAACTGCTTGACAAATAAAATTGGCATTGTTATAATTCGATTCACAACAAAGGGGTGATGCAAATTGATTTCGATGCAGGGGGCATCGGTTCTGACACTGTATGCAATCCTAATTGTGGCAGTCGTTCAGGATATTACCAGCATGAGGATTAGTAACCGGCTGATTATCATGGGTTTATTTTTATCGATGGCATTCGGTATAGTTTTGGGTGGAATGCCGCGAATCATTCAAGTTCTTTTGAATATTTCTATTCCGGTTATCATGTTATATCTTTTTTATCTCATAGGTGTGTTGGGCGCCGGAGATATCAAACTTTTTTCCGTTATCGGTGGATTTACAAATTTAAAAACATTGACAGACTGTGTGCTGGCAGCATTTGTGGCAGGAGCAGTAATAGCCGTGCTCAAGATGTTGTATATGCGCAATCTTAGAATCAGCCTTTTTAAAGCACAGGTTTTTTTAAGAGAACTGTTTTCGGGGAAATTCTCCTCTTATCGAAATGGCTGGGTTCAGGAGCAGAATCTGATGCATTTTTCTGTTGCGGTTTTACTGGGAATGTTATATGCGCATCGGACAGTATGGCTGTCACTGTTTTGAAAAGAAAGGAGGAGCTATGAGGAGAGCTCGATTGGGACTCTGTATTGGAGACCGGGAGTATGGTGACCGTTTTACCAGCTGCCTGATGAATCATTATCGGGATCAGCTTGAGCTGCACATGTTTTCCCAGAAGGAGGCACTTCAGGAGAACTGGAAAACCCTGGATGCAATTGTTCTGTCGGATGATTTGGCTGGGGAAAATAGGATAGAATGTGAAATTCCACAAATTTATCTGTTTGATGGAAATGAAAATGTGGATAAAGATGTGGAAAAAGGGGTGGTGTTTGTGGATAAGTATCAGGAAGTGAATAAAATCGTCGATGAGATTTTAAAACAGATTGGGGAGGAAATAAAAAATGCCAGTGGGGGTGTGAAGCAAAAATTACAGGTTCTTGCAGTATATTCGCTGGCAGAAAATGAAATGCAGCTTCCGTTTGCGGTCACGCTGTCCTCCATTCTGAGTGAAAACGAAAAAGTTCTGCTTCTGGATTTGCAGGAAAACAGTGGATTGTCGCAGCTGATGGGGGAATTTTATTCGTCCGGGATGGAAGAACTTCTGGTGATGGCAGAAAGCGGAAAATACTCAAAGAGCAGGATGGTTTCCTGCATCGGTCATCTGGACAGGACAGATGTTGTGTATCCTCTGGGAAATACCGAGTGTCTGTGTGAAGTGAAAAATCTGACGTATCAGAAATTGTTTCAGATTTTAGCGCAGGAAATGAATTATACAACCATCGTTTTAAATCTGGGGTCACGGTTTATGGGATTTTTTGAATTGCTGGGGAGCTGCCAGAAAATTTTCCTGATGAAAAGCAGAGGAGGGCTTGGACAATGGAGAGAGAAAGAATTTTTGACAGAAATTCAAAAACGCGGAGAAGAACGGTTATCCGAGAATCTGCGGGAGATACAGCTTCCACCTGTGGCAACCCCTGTGGTGTCCTGCGAGCGGCTCGTCGAGCAATGGAAATGGAACGAATTTGGAGACAGTATCCGGAGGATGATGCCGGTTGGATGAGTATGTAGGATGTATCCGGCAACGTGTATTGGAACGCATGGATCTTTCGCGGGAGATGTCGGATGAAGAAATTGAAAATCTGATTGGGGAAGAGGCATCCCGGCTGATGCAGGAGGAACCCATTTCCATTCGGGAACGTCTGATGCTGGAAGCAAGAGTATTTAATTCACTCAGAAAACTGGATGCTTTGCAGGAACTTCTGGATGATCCGGAAATTTCCGAGATCATGGTAAATGGACCGAAACATATTTTTTACGAAAAGGCAGGAAGGGTTCATGCATGGAATCAGGCATTTGCCAGCGAAGAAAAAATGCAGGATGTGATACAGCAGATCGTTGGAAGACATAACCGGGTGGTTAATTTATCGAATCCAATCGTAGATACAAGACTTGCAGATGGCTCCCGTGTAAATATTGTCCTGGCACCGGTTTCTCTGGATGGTTCTACAATCACAATCCGGAAATTTCCAGAGAAACCGCAGGATATGCAGACCCTTATTCAAAAAGGGGCACTTCCGGAAGATGCAGCAGAGTTTTTAAAGATGCTGGTAAGGGCAAAATACAACCTGTTGATTTCGGGAGGGACAAGCTCCGGGAAAACGACATTTTTAAATGCTTTATCACAGTATATCCCGGAGGATGAGAGAGTCATAACGATTGAGGATTCCGCGGAACTTCAAATACAGGGAATCAAAAATCTGGTACGTTTAGAAACACGGAATGCAAATATGGAGGGCGTCCAGCCGGTAACAATTCGGGATCTGATCCGCACGGCATTGCGTATGCGTCCGGACAGAATACTCGTTGGGGAGTGCCGTGGAGCGGAGGCATTTGATATGCTTCAGGCATTGAACACCGGACATCTTGGCTTCCCGTCTTGCTTACATTGTCTCCATCAGAGAAATCCTTGGTTTCTTGTTGCGTAATCGTTATTTTTTGTCCTGATTTAAGGACCATATCAATATCACCTGAAGCCGGTAATTCAATTCTTTCGATAAAGTTAAGGATGCGGTCTCGGTCAATAGTAGTGAACTTGCAAAGTTCGGAAATCGCTGATTTGATTTCAGCAATTTTATCAGTCACATAGGAAAAATTTAACTTATTGGATTCTTTGTCCTTGATGCTGGTGGTAAGGTTGTCTAGCTCATCAGTAATTGTGTTAATCTTCATTTTGATTCTTTTCTTGGCTGCATCCGTAAGCCCGCCCTCTGTAAGTGTTTCAATCAGATTGTCGATTTGTTTTTCTCTTGATGCTTTTTGCTTTCGGAGAAGGTTAATTTCATCACCACTATTTTGAGAAGTTTTGACACATTTAACGAGAATTGCTTCCAACGATCTCAAAACCTCACTCTGTTGGTCGACAATCTGTTTTAAGGCATGGCGGGTGATTTCTTCCATGTCAGCTTCATCAATACGACGGATAGGATTTGAACACTCACTGTGAGACTTAATATGGTAAATAGGGTGTGTTTTCTTCCGATCTGCATAATCGAATTGGTATGGCTTGCCGCAAACGGGGCAAAAAATTTTGCCCGCATAAAGGTGGATGCCTCGAAAATATGCCTGAGTAGTCTCTTTATCGGGCTTTTCATAAATTGTAATTCTTGAATGATGAATACGCTGAGCCATATCAAATAAATCTTTATCAATAATTTGAAGATCAGGTCTTTCAACAAGAACCCACTGTTCTTTTGGAAGTTGAATACGTATTGATTTGGTCTGTCCTGTTCCAAGCTTGCTAGTTCTCTTATTTATATAGAAATTGCCGATATATCTTTCATCCTGAACAATGTTTGAAATCGTGCGGCTGCTCATGTTAATACCTTTTTCTTTTAACATCCGCTGAATTGAAGCGGGGGTGCCGTTACGATAAACATATTCTTCAAATATGAAGATGACTATTTCAGCTTGTCCTTCGTTTATGGATATAGTCTTATCTTCTTTATGCCAATCATAAGCGTAAGAGCAGTCCTTTGCTGAAAGAATTTTGTTTTTACAGCGAAGTTCCTGAGTTTTCTTTCCGCTCATGCTTTGTCTCTTTACATATTGAGCATCAATGGCATAACTGATGCTGTGTAAAAGACTTGAGTTCAGATCTTCGAAATCGTGTACCTGGTTATCTTCAAGCGTTAATATAGTTGCTTTATTTGCAAGCAATAAGTTTGAAAGCACGAGAGAGTTGTATTCATCTCGATTTAACCTCGATAATGCTTTCGTGATAATCAAGTCGAAGCCCCCACATTGAAGAAGCTGAACCATTTCTCCGTATTGCGGTCTTGAGAAGTCATTTTTGCCTGATATGCCATCATCAATAAAGATTCCAATAAGGGTAATATTAGGGTGTTTGCTAATATAGGTTTGAGCCAAGTCAACCTGATTGGCACATGATTCTTTTTGTCCTTCATTATCTGTTGATACTCTTGCGTATATGACTGCTCTGATAGATTCCTGACAATCTGTATTAAGTTTGTATCTTATATCTTGTGCGTAACTCAAATAATCATCTCCTTGCTAAACTTCAAAAATCCTTCTTGTAACGAATATATGTCTAACTGATGTTGTTCTCTGATTTTGCAAAATTTAGCGGTTCTCCAATGAATATCATTAAGATTGTGAACAAGAATAAGGTCGTATTTATCCTTATTCTGTAATAACTTTTGAAGTTCAGGCTGCTCGCCGTCATTCTGACGTAAGCTATAATCAGCAAATTGGGTTACAATAGTCCAGTTTGTTTTCTTAGCTGTAAATAAAGTTAAAATGTCGTTCTGTACCGGTAAGATTTCATTAAATTCTTTTTTTGTACCGAATCGACAACAGTAGGTTACAACTTTTAAAGGTTTATCAAAAGGTGCTTCTTCCCATGAAAAGCAGCCGTTTTCAATCGTATAGATAGGGATATTTTTCTCTCGAAGTTTCTTCATAATATTCATACACGTTATGGTGTGAGTGTTTATATGATAAAAATCCTTGGTAATAAGTGCGTCGAATTGTTTGGTATTCGATAAAAAGCGGTTAAATTCAAGGTGTTCGCTTTGTCGAATACTTTTGTCACAGAATATTTCAATATTAGTAAAGCCAAGAGATTTTGCAAAATTTGTTAAAATATTCAGTTGTTTTTCATTGACAATAGGCCTGATGTTTGCACCATTCGTAAAGTGATAAATTGCAACTTTTTTTCTCATTATTGAAACCTCCTTGCTAATTTCGTCACTGTATTATATATAGGTAGAAGAAACGTTATATGTAATGGTGACGTTCTATAATCGGGGGACATCGAGAGCATTCGTACCAATGTTTAAGCGGCAGGTATGTCTGTTTTGATATCTTTGATTATGGCGATAGCTCTGTCATAGATGTCTTTATCAATTGTATTTGTACGCAGTAAGTCGTTTAGCACTAAAATTTGTATTGATACATTTGTATTTTCTTTCATACAGATTAGCTTCTTTCTAAATGTCCAACTAGTTTTTTGAGTGTTCTTATAAAGCACATATAAGTGCTTTATGATTATAGTATATCATCATCAAAAGAACTTTTCAAGTACATATAAGTACTTTTTGAATTTGCTGTACTTTTAAAGCTCTTTTATGTACTTTTTGCTTTATACGTGCCTGATATAGTGGTAAAATAAAATTGTATATTAGGTTCAAAATCAGAAAGGATGATTTTCGATATGATTATGGTAAATAACCCTTTTGGACAAGATCCAATGGATTTTAACGATGAAACAGCGGCTTCTCGTGTTGGTGATAGAATTAGAAAAATTAGAACAGAAAAAGGATTATCTCAGGCTGAACTTGGGGCAATGGTTGGTTTGAATGCCGATAGAATACAGAAGTACGAGAACGGTGCTAGAAAGCCTAAAGCAGATTTATTAAAGCAGATAGCTGGTGCATTGGGAGTTAGTACTCTTGCTCTTGTAGATCCAACAACAACAAATTATTTAGGTGCTATGTTTGCCATGTTTGAGCTAGAAAGTACCTTTAATATGAAAATAGAGAAATCCAGTGAGGATGAGAAACCTGCAATGCGTCTGACAGTGGATTTTAGGAGTCCTCTTTATGAGTATATGAAGGAATGGTATGAGGTATATTCACAGATTCAATCAGAACTTGAAGTTGCTTCTTCAGATGAAGAAAGAACTGAAATTATGAAGTCTTATCATAATTGGCAATGGTCGTTTCCTCAGGGAATTGTCGATAAAACAAAAAATGATATGATGAAAGCTCGAATAAAGAGCAAAATAGAAAAATTGCAAGAAGTATATGATAAATTAGATGGAAAGGCGGAAAATAATGCCTAAGAATGTGGTTACTTATATTGATTTATTTGCTGGATTAGGTGGTATTAGATTACTTGCCAATATAAGAATGGTGTTTTACAAAAGATGAGGCCTGGTACTTGGTATGGGCATAGTAGAAACTTTAAGTTTTATGAAAATATGGAAGATTATTTGGCTGCATTTGAGCAGACTATCTATCAATATGGTGAAACAAGAAGCTTAGGTGATCAATGGAGAAATAAGTTTTGCAGAAGTTATAGAAATCACTATGGTAAAGAAATTGATTTCCCTCAATGGAGAGAGATAAAAGGGAAGTATATCTTGGGAACTGACACTCAGTGAATATTGACATATTCCCAAGATATAAAAAATAAGTAATTGAGGTGGGGCAATTTGCATCCACTATCGTTAAATACTTGTGTATACAGGCTCTAGAATAATTCTCGTGGAGCAAATTGAGAAACGCATATTTGTTTGCTTTGGTATTGTATGTAGTATTTCTAAAATTTATGCTATGAAGGTTTTTTAAAATAGAAATCTTTTGTTAAGATTTCAAATCCGCCAGGATAGAACAAAACGAGGTCATCTCCAAGATTTGCAAAGTCATTCGGCTCAATCTGATTTTCATGGGTGAGAGTATCTGTTTTTGAACTTTTAGTGCCGGCATGTGTGACGGAACTATCGTGCAGAACCCAATGCTTTCCAGCCAATTTGGACCAATATTCTTGTTCTTCAGGTTCGGAACATTCAAGTACTACCTTGTATCTGAAGTTTGTCAGCATTGCTTTACGTTGCAGTTCTCCCCATGTAAGGTCGATGTCTGCAAGTGACTGCGTGAGCATAAAAATACGGCAGTGACGCTTGCGAAACTTACGGAGTGCAGGAAGGATGTTTATCTGTCCTAAGGAAGCTGCTTCATCCATACAAAGCAGAATCGGTGTTGCATGATCCAGAGGACGTTTACTGATAAAATCCAGACATTGCGATGCAATGATCTGGCTCAATGTACTGTAAAGCTCTAAATCGGAATCATCCATAATAATAAAGATGTTGTTATATTCCAATCGGGTAGGATCAAGCGCAAGTTCACCTTCTTGAGGTCGGCGAACAGTAGCTTTTATGTCCTCATCTGTTGCAAACAATGTAATTGCATCCTCACAGGTTTGTTTTGCTGAGGCGGAATATTGATCAGGAATACCTTCGAAACTGTTAATGTATCGAATAGCATCTTCATTTTTGGAAGCATCAATTTCATTTAATAGATTTTGCCAACTTAAAAAGTTGATTTTTTCGCATATCTCGATAAAATCATAACCTTGATAATAGTAGGCAATTAAAGCCGCAGTCATGATTTTGCGACCTTCGCGGTTATAGTATTTCGATGCTTCTGAGGCGGTCGGATCTTCGGGAAGAAGCAATAGTGCTAGTTTTGCAAGTTCTTTATTCTTTTTCTGGATATCTTTTATATGATCTACAATCCCAAAGACGTTATAGGGTGTAGAATTAGGATTAGTAGGTTCATATTTAATTACATTTCTTGCATTGACCTTGGGATGGATATCTCCAGAAATATCCCACACAAGAAATGTACCATTCGTTTCAGTCCAGGATCGTAGGGTTGGAATGAGTAATGCGCTTGTTTTTCCCAACCCACTACCACCGACGCATAAAATGTGTCCTTCGTCTTTTACGGATGATTCGATCACTTGTGTTCGTGCAAGTTTATTTTTTTGAGAGGTGCCGAACGAGACACCCCCTACTTCTGCAGCTGTTACGCGTTGTAAATTTGTTTTTGGTTTCTTCTTTTTCTGCAAATTCGTCTTATTTTTTTGGGAACTCGAATCTCTAATAGAATTAACTACGGAGAAAACGAATGCAACGGCAATGAGAAGAATAATAATTTTTGATCTAAGTGGCATTAAAATCGTCTCCTTTCCATTGAACGCTCTCTTTCAAGCTTATAATCGCGATATTTCATTTCGCGAACAGATAAAGCTCTTCCGAAAGCGTCTCTTTGCGTCTTACCATTCACAATTTCAGCTCGAATGCCGTGTTCGCGAAGGTATTTATCTAAGTCCTGATGAAGTGTCTTAAGATCATCACGGCAAATAATTTCTTTCGCACAAAATCGCTGGCTTCCATCCGGATTTTCTTTAATGGGAAGGAATGCAAAGTGGATGTGATCGGTAGACTCATCCATATGGCGATAGCAGCTGACAACGACATCTTCTGGATTTGAAAATCCAGCAACGGACCCGTAACGATTTACAAGAAATTCATATGCTCTTTCAAAGAATTCAGTATGAAGTTCTTGCGGTAACGATTTTGGAGCATTTAGAACAACAGAACATAAGCATACTAAGTCTTTTCGTTTCGCATGTGGGATTTCGTCTAATTTTTCTTTGATGTACTTTACCTGACCGGAACGTTCTGCTTTGCACAAGTTGTAGTTGTTTGCGGTTTTGGATGCATCAATATCCGTGTTGGAATAATGCCCTGGTGTTACACTACGTTCAAAATGAGCGCATACATGACCACAGTCGGTAAGTGAATATTTCGCAACGTTCATGATTTTTCCTCTCTTTCGTTTATATTTTTTAACACGTCAAGCTTCGCCAAGATCCCAAAGGTCGTTGACACACTTTCCATAAGACATACCAGAGGAATGAAAAATCATCCCATGGATATGTCTTATTGGTGTGTGTCAATGCTCCCAATGGGTAGCTTTTCTTGCGTGACGTGTAGCATGTTATACTTTCTCCGAAAGTACCGCATGCAACCGTCCGCAGGACGCTCGCTCATGCTTACCATGCCAAGCTCCGCCTGGACGGGCCAATCCTGACTGTGCCAGTCAGTATCGGTGGGGCATTTCGCTGCCCCAACTCACAAAAAACATTTCCCTTCGGTCAATATTTTTTCCTCGTGCCCTTCGATGAAAGCCCTCGATAAATCTCGGCTTTCAAGGGGCTTTCGCCCCTATATATGCCCTACCAAGTCCAGCTGTAGACGATTCCGGATGAAGGAACGAAGGTTCCTTCGTCTTCGAATCCATGAGTGATCCAAAAAGCTGGCATTGTATTAAAGCGATGTTCACTAATTGACACACCTTTAATATTAGGAAAATCCTTTGTAACCTCCTTATGGACTTCCTCCAGAACCTCTGCCAGGACTTCAGCATCATAAATGCGTCCGAGAGATCCCTTTTCATGAATACAAATATCATGGACGTAAAGGTGGTCGGACAAAGGCTGCCAGCCTCTGTTAACATAGACATCAACCGATCCAGCCTGTGTGTTTACCACGAAGCGCTTAACTGCACACATATGCTCTTCCTTTAAATCTTTTGTTTTTTTTTCTTTCCCAAATAGAATCTGGGAAATTCTTGTCATGATTGAATTAACCATAGTTAATTCCTCCTTTTCTAATAATTTTGCTTACATTTTAAATATGCCATATAAAAAATGTAGCGATGATGTTTCGGACCTCTTTATGAAGAGGGGGAGAATATTCTTTGAATATTCTCAAATTTTTTGCTAGTAAATGTATTGGTTTATCCTCCTCTCATATTTAACCTCCGTTTAGCATTTTGCTAAATGTCAAACAATTATTGGGTTCCATCATATATATAGCGGCAATTAGGAAAACGTCAAAAAAATTTAAGAAAAAAATTAATTTTTTTTGCGATTACGACACAATTGCATTCCGGCGGTGTAAATGTGCTTCCATTTAATGTCCGCTATCATTAATATGAAACACAAAAATTTCAGCCTTATTTTGGTTACACTGTATATATAGCGGCAATTAAAAAAACGTCAAAGAAAAGCTAATATTTTTGAAAAATTTTTTTAAAAAGATGATTACCATTCCCAACCGCTTTGCAGACCTGCCCGAGCTCCCAGATCAATTCGTCGTTGGCTGCCACCGAGGCAGCCTTGAAACACTCCGAACAATGGTTGATCCGGATCACCCCCCTGCCCCCCTCAAAGGGGGAATGGAAAACCCTTGACCGAAGCCAGAGTATAGAATGAAATTCTATACTCATATCTAAAATGAAGAATTTCACTCGCCACCCCGCCGCAGTCGATGATGCATATGATTGAACGCTAAACAATTTTTACTGTGCTGCAGAATCTGCGAACCCGTTGCCGAGATCTATTTGTTTTCGCCTTTCCGCGTTTTCCTCCGGCTCATATGTAAATCCAAGTGCTGCATCATCCCGCACTACCTCTATTGCTTCCTCTTTTCCCCTTTTTCACATCATTCAGTCCTCCGGCTTTTGATTTGTCCGGATGTGTTCTTCGATTAGCCACTTTACTTCGCCTCCGAGAACTTGAGATGCAAGGATACGGATTTTGAAAAGATAAAATCCTATCAAGCGCTGCGCGTCCTTGCATCTTTTCGTATGCTCGTTCAGGTCAGGCTATCGGAACACAGATTCCCAAACAAATCAAAAATCAAGGAGGACAAAAACATGATCGATGTAACAAAAGTACAGGTAAATGAGGAAGCAAAAGAGGTAGAAATCTCAGGTATCGATTTAGATAGTATATGGATTTTCGCCGACGAGCCGGAGGAAAACGCTGAGTGCAACGAAGTTTCGTACAAATTTGACATCTCGTTAGCAGGGGTTCGCAAGTACCTGTATCTCGTCACGAAAAATAACAAAAAGGCGAATGAGTTCAATCATATGAACCATCGCCTGCAGGCTTTGGTTGGACAGACCATTTCGTTATCTTCCAACTTTCTCGTAAAGGATGAGGCTTAGGCTTCATCCTGTGCCCTTGGCTTCGGTCAAGGGTTTTCTTTTTATGGGAACCCCGCCGTGCACCCCGCAAGCATCAATACAATCGCACACCAATGCTGTGCAATTCCATTGATGCTGCGCGCCCGGTTCCCATACCTTCCCCCACAAAAGGCGTGAAAGTTATTTAGTTGGTAACTATGAGAATGAAGCAAGAGAAAAGCAGGAAGATGAGTAAAAGAGGAGGAAATATTTTTGGACTACTGATTGGCTCAAAAATGAACCATCGTATGCGATACAACCGCTTTTTGCGACACTATTCCAACAGAACAGAACCCGCAATGGCTGGCGTTGTCCGTACGGACCATTGCAGAACCTCTTCTGTTGGAATGGACGCTTTGCAAAGCAGTTGTAAGCATCGCATACGGAGGTACATATTATGAGGCGAATCAGAAGTCCAAATAAAAATATAGAAAAAGTAGTTACAGATAAGATATTGGAATTGAAGATAAGGAGAATACAATCATGGAAAAGTTAAATTTTGAAGAATTCAAGAAGGCAATTGTAGATGGTGTGAAAGGCTTCCTTCCGGAAAATTTCGATTTAGGAGAAATCAAGCTTAGTGTTGTTACGAAGAACAATAACATGAAGCTTACCGGCCTTACGATCATGAGAAGAGACAGCATTATAGCGCCGACCATTTATCTGGAGGCGTTTTACCAAAAGTATTACGAGCATGATGCTGAATTGGGCGAAATCATGCGAGAAATTGTAAAACTCAGAATGGAAAATGAAGGACCGGCTGATTTTGATGTGGAGCAGATCCGTGATCTGGAAAACTGCAAAGATAAGATTTTCCCTCGTTTGATTGGAACACAGTGGAATGAAGGGTTACTTAATGAGAGACCACATATATTGATTGCCGGAGATCTTGCAGTCACATTTGCAATCGAGATTGGAGAGTGCCTGGATGGATCCATGAGTATTCCGATTCATAATCGAATCGCTGCAGAGTGGAATGTAACTGCAGATGAGCTTTACGATATTGCGTTGTCCAATTTGGAAAAGGCAGACTGCGGAGTAGTTATGTCTATGAAGGAGCTGCTTCGTGAGCCAATGATTGCAAAACTGCAGATGAAGTTCGGTGATAGAAATCTGGCAGAAAATTATTACGATAATGTAATGATGCTGGATAATGATATGTATGTGGTCACGAACAAGAAAAAGACCAACGGTGCGTGCATGATGTTGGATCCGAAAACGATTCAAAAAGTAATCGATATGGTTGGATCTGATTTTTATATCCTTCCAAGTTCGATTCACGAATGTATTGTGTTGCCTTCGGACTATGGGAATGCAGATGAGTTGAGAGAAATTGTAATGCAAGTAAATAAGGAACAAGTTGATGTTACGGAGCGCTTGAGTGATGGCGTATATCGCTATACGCCGGAAGAAGGACTTATGAGAGCTACATATTAATAATGAGCTGCGTTATCGGCTATACGGGCCTGGAGGAAAATTTGAATGACGAATGAGCAAATTATATATGAGATTGCAGTACAGCTATATGGAGACGCTGCAGTGCAGCGGATGATAGAGGAAGATGGTGAGATCCCGCTTCACACCGTTCAGGGATGGGCACAAAGAGGCCCATACAAGATTAAAAAAGGCGAGCATGGAATTGAAACCCGCCTGTGGAGAAGGAAGAAAAAGGCGAAATCTGCAGAACCGGAAAAGATGAATGAGCAGGATGAAGAAAATGCGAACGAAAACAGAGAATTTTATTTATGCAAGGCTTTTTTGTTTCGTGCGGATCAGGTTGAGCAGAGAACAGAAAAATAATAGGTAGGCGAAACAATTGACATGGTGTCCCCCGCGCCTGTGCTTCTAGCGGCGATGCCAGGGCGCTTGTAAAGATGACGCCGCCCTGGTGCTTGCGCTTATAGCATAGGCTTAACCCCATGTAAAGTGTTTTCGCAGCTTTGGAGGATAGAAAGATGATTAATACATATTCAGTAATGTTAAATGAAGATAAGGTTCCGTATCTGAGGTTGGATAGTTCTGTTGAGTACAAGGAAGAGAGTAGTTTTAATTCTCCAGAATTGATTGTAGATATGGTTAATGCGGTGTTTGATCTAGAAAACTGTGCGGAAGAGCACATGATTACGGTCGCTATGGATGCAAAATGCCATATACGAGGGATTTTTGCAACATCGCATGGAGCTGTCTGCATGACAGAGGCAAGTCCACGTAATATCATTCAGCGAGCATTATTGTGCGGAGCTGCTACGTTTGTGGTATGCCATAACCATCCAAGTGGAGACTGCAGTCCGTCGAAGGAAGATATGAAAGTGGCAGGACAGATCGAGAGAGCGGGGAAGCTGATAGGAATACCAATGAGTGACTTTATTGTTATTGGAAAGAATAGGTATTATAGTTCAAGAGAAGCAAAATGATGCGTAGTATGAATTCGCAAAATACAGAAGATATGTATTTGTGTCACATCGATAGAGATAAATAGAGCTGAAATTGAAAAAATTTGACATAGATGATTACATTAAATAAAATACAAAGTAGGAATAATGTGTAAGGGAGACTTGCCGAGTGGCTAATGAAGAAAAGGAGTTATTTAAGTTTGTTACTGATCCAAAATATAGAGATAAGGTGATTGCAAAAATTCATAAGAATGATGATAATGCATACAACAAACAGATTAAGGTTCTTGAAAAAGAGAGAGACAATTTATCCAAAAACAGAACGAATGAGATTACCCGCATAGCGAATGCTAGATGGGAAAAATATGCTGATGGGAAGCTTATGGTAAACAGAACGGAGGGAAAAATACAGATTAACAATACCATAGCCTCATTTTCAAGTATTCAAGGTGCTGAATTGAATATGATGGTTGGAAGTCGGATTGTCACGACAGAAAATACGAAGACACAATCAAAGAAACATGCTTCATTAGGTGGAGCGGTCGTAGGAGGAATGATTCTTGGACCGGTTGGGGCTGTAGCAGGAGGTGTTGGCCTTGGCAAGACAAAAGGAAAGACTACAGGAAGAACAGTTTCAAAGCAGATTCCTACTTGTACGCATTTGGGAGTAATGATCAATATCGATGGTTTTATATCAGAGATTGTATTGATATCAAAACAAGTAGATCAATCAAGTTTTGTTTTTTCAAAAGCACAAAGTGATGCGCAAAATATTATTGCAAAGTTAGGCGAGTTGGTGCTAGAATATAAATAGTACAAGTTGGTTAAAACACCAGTTCCAACTCATTTTATAAAGCCAGAAGAGGAAGCTTCTGTAAAAGCTATAGAGAATCAGATTAATAACACGCAGGTGAAACTTCAGCAAGCAATAGATAATAAACCTACATATGCAATTCCTGCTATATATAGAACAAATGAGCAGAGCGGAATGTCAGATGAGGAATATTTACAGTATTTGTATAATACAGATGCTCAAAGAGCTGTTGAAAGATCTGTAAATGAAGCTGCGTATAGGCAACAACAGGCAGAAATTAAAGCGGCTAAAAAAGCGGAGGAACGAATTGCAAGACAACGCCAAAGAGTACAGTATAGGGCGAGTGTTGATGGTACTGGTACTGCTAAAAAAATAGGAACTGTAATATATAAGATATTATTTTGGATATTTTCTATTTTTATAGTGCTTTTTGCGCTTGTTTCATTTACAACAAATGGTGGTATATTAAGCGGATTGTTATTCTTAATAACAGCAATATTGATTAATCCACTTGTTCATAATTTGGCGAGAAAAAAATATTTACATTACCTATGTGGGCGGTAATTATCATATTGATTGTTGGCATGCTTGCAGGAATATTAACGTTTCCGGAAATAGATAGTGAGGTAGATACATCGGCGTGTCAGAAAATAATTACGGATATAGATCAAACAATTTGATCAGTCAAAAAGTTGCATATATAATAAAGTTGTTTGAAATAGTAAAGGAGATCAGGTATGAAAAGGATTAAGATTAAAAAAATTATAGTAGAGCTAATTGTAGCATCGTTCTTGTTAACTTTGTTATGTCCGCTTAGTGAAACAAAAGCAGAAGTAAAAGAGATTTCTGCTTGTCAAGATGCTAAAATATTTAAAAATAATAAATTACAGTATTATATGGAAACATCAGATTATGACGATTATATAGATGTTGATTATCATAAATCAGTTTTTAATTCTATAAACAAAAAAGTCCCATCACTTGTGTTAGGTGATAATAGAGTAAATGTCGATTCATTCTTAACACCATCCTTTACATCGGATAGTTATAAAGGAGAATTAAACGAATATTTTTCATATGTTAAGTTTAAATGCTCAAAAACAGGGAAGTATAAAATAACGTTTTCAGATTTAGAAGTCCCGGATAATGAAGCACATTATATTTCAGAATTCATTGTTATGGATGTAAAAAAACTGAAAAAAAACAAGTATGGGTTTGGTTCTGATAAAATATCGGACAATATATATGAAAAGAATAGTAAGACCAAATATATAAATGCATTGAAACCTCTTATTGAAAATGCAAAAGCAGATGAGGACGATTATTATGAAGCTTATTTGCAGAAGGAATATTCTAAGGCTGAAAGCGAAAAGTATTTTAATAAAAAATCTACGAATAAAATAAAAATGACAAAAGGTACAACATATTATTTTTTTATTGGTAATGCATGGTATTCAAACTTTACGGATCCATATTATTCCCAAATTGGACTTTTGACAGTATATGATCCATATTCAGGACCTATGTCGTTTAATATAAAAATTGAAAAAATGTAAAATGTTGTGTCAACTTTATAAGTTTTAGCGTAGCAGTTCTATTGACTGCTACGCTATTTTTCTGCATCTAAGAAGCTATGTAGTATTTTAAAAAGTTGTTTTTCAGTTTGTGTTGTACAAATTTTAGGATAACTTGTCCAGAAACTGTAGCTATATGAATATTCTTAAGGTTAGAAAGCGTAATTCCGGAAATTTGGAAATCAGAGTTCTAGAACTCGGGAATCGCCAGTTCTGTGTTTGATTATTTATCTATTTCTATGGAAATATTTGTCAGGCATTTCCGCGTCTTGCGGTGCGTAATGGCCTTTACAAATGTTCCTAAGAAATTATGAGTTAGTATGTATAAAAGATAAGCTAAAATGAGATTTCATATCTCCGGACAGCTGATGGAATATTCAGATAAATTATTGTATTTCATAATTGCTGAGTTTTTTCATTTTGCAGACATTGTTATTTGTTGTATGGTATCTTACATAGTGTCTGTCTGTAAATGAAGTATTTTTTGCAATGTCTTTTCGATAAGTTCACGAGGAAGCATATTTTCTTGCCGCTTAGTGCGAGAGCAGTTTTTCCAATCGTTTAATGTAATTTTTGATATATCCCAACTATTTACCGTTGCTACAACCTCGGACTGTTTCAGACCATCAAGAGAGGGAATATCGTAAAGACCTGAGCGATAACCCATAAGGATGGAAAGAAGAATTTTCCTATCAAGATCCTTACCGATATAACCTTTTGTCTTGACTGTTGATTTAACTTTTACGCGTTTCAGGTCTGCTGAAATTTTTACGCAATCTTCGTGTTGCATGGTGTTACGATAATTCAAAAATTCTTCTGCATCATCAAAAGGTCTTGTGTCGTATTCAGCGATTACGGTATCAATGCTCTGACCGTCGGCACTGCAATAATGAACCGGAGTATCAACTGCGGTATCAGTGATAGGACACCTTTTGTAATCAAAATTCATTGAAAGCTGACGGATGGTTTCTGAAACATGGAAGTCATGTTTCCTTTCAACGATTTCTGAAAACTCAGTCCAGAGCTTTGTCTTGCATTTGAGTCTGCCTTCACGAGAAAGCACGGCAATGATATACGCATCTCTGTCGGCACGACTGTCTTTCGCTTCTCCGGTTATATAAGAGTTATGAGCGAGAACACCTTTATCATTTACGGCTACATTTCCTCTCGTGGTGATATTAAGGAACGTGTCGTTGAAGTGTTTAGGCTCCCATACCTGGTTTACTTCACAAGGTTCTGTCGTCTGGTTTAAGATGTAGCGACCGTTTTGAAAAATTTGAGCAAAACCAAAAGCGTCAAGATCTCTTACAACATCTGTTGGGGCATCTGTAATGAAACCGTCTGTCGTTACGGAATAAACGTGATAGCCCATATCGTGAAGCTGATTGATGCAAGCGATTAACATACATCTGACAAGGGCAGTGGTGTATGTTGCGTGATAAGGACTTGTTACAGTTGAAGGTTCGGCATCTACACGGCCCATTGTCTTTGCGTTGTATCTTGTTTTAGGATTGACATTCTGAGCAGTTTTTCCGTAGCAGCTATTCACCATTGTTTTTAAGCTTTTCTCAATAAGTGGGTTTTCCTTGTATTCGATTTTTGCGTTTATACGATCCTGAACAAGATTGGTAACTGCATAAGCAAGGCATTGTGAGGGTTTACCGTCTTTTTCAAGCATCTGGCACGTGAACCCACGGAAGATTTTGATTTTTGCACCAAGCTTTAAGGCAAGGTACATATCAGGTCCAGCCATGTAAACGTGCTTGGCATGACGAGGATAAATCTTCATACCTCCTTTGACCGGAACGGGAATGTTAGGGCAGTAGCAATCATCGGGAAAATCAAAGTCACCAACGGCAACTGCTGGAATAAGCGGATTCATAAGGTCTTGCGAGGTGAGCTCATAGTTGCGTGGAAAATCTCGTACATTCTTGGACCAGTCAATATCAATGATGTTTGCCATAGCGGTTGGATAAGCATTTTGTAGGTCAAAATCTGTTGTCTGCTCTGTTATCCATCCGATATAGAACGAAGCATTGAAACCACCGGTATAAGCTTCTTCAAAGTATTCAGAGACAAGCTTTGCATCAGGATTGTCACGAATAGGTACATACCTTGTTGCTTTCAAAAACTTCATACATTCATCCTTTGACGTGATAACACCTTCGTCTAACATCTCTAACCCCCTATAAATTCTATCGTATTCTGCTTTATTGGTTACTCCAAAGTATTCTTTGATACTTCCATACATTGCTGATGCAGCGGCACTTGATAAAGTCATAGGCACTGCATGATTACATTGGAAAAGTTCTGAACAGAAGGAAACAACAATGTCAGCATCATTCATTGCATATTTGTAATATTCAACGGGATTGCTGACGGCAAAGGCTGCCATGTGTTTAATAACTTTGTTTGGAAGTTCTATCTTTGGTCGATTGATTACTTTGCCAAGAGCTTTCAGTGATTTGTTATCTGCTGGTGTTAAGCCAAGAGTGTCACGAATATTGAGATCCACAAGCCAGTAGTAGTTGTAATTCTTGTCATTTTCAGCTTTAAACCAAACGTTTTCAGTTGTCATCCAACCACCCTGAATTTCTCCAAGCTTTCTGAGAAGGTCTAGATCGTACTTTGACCTACGAAATACTGAAATGTCAGCCTTTCCGGTATGACAGATGAGGGTGATAGGAATAACACTATCTTTCATTGCCTTGAAGTCAATAACCTTGAAGGAATCATGATTTTTCCAATCTTTTTCCTTGTAAACAAGATTCTCTTTACGAACCAAAGGGAAATTGTTGAAGTAGTGGTTTTTTAAATCATCGAGAATGTCAGCAAGGCAATACTTGAGAGGAATACAACCACCCTCAGCAGTTATTTCCTGATAGCGAGGATCTACAAGGAAGAAGTATCTGATTAAGGTTTCTCCAATAGCAATAGACATCTGAAGTGACAAGACACGACGATTTTGATTACTTCCATCTCTAAAGTCCTGAAACTCAGTATCGAACCCAATGTTCAAACACATATTGTCGGACTGAATAACCTTGAAAGACGGAATTATATCTGCAATACTTCCGGCTCTTTGCTTGTCAAGCGGAGCAAGGAAAAGTTTCTTGTAAGTCTTTGGAGTGGTGTCATTTAACATTCTTGCATCGCATAAGGGGGAAATGACACCACTACCTTCAGCTCCTGAAATTACAGGGTTTTCGGTGTTTTGGTTCTGACGGAAGTTTGAAAGTTCCGTCAGGTTTCCTGACACCACTTCCTTGAGTAGTGTGTATTCATCTCTGCCTTTGAGATATTCACAACCATAGGCTTGTAAAGCTGAAACGATTTCTGAATGTTGGTTCATAGACCAAACCGTGATAGGCAAAACATGAACATCTGCTGATTTTTGATTAAGTTGTAGTGCGGAAGTTCCATCTATCATATCTATCCTTTCTCAGACCTCAGATAACAGTTGACTTTTACTGGGGTTTTTAAGTCGAGATTCTTCTTGGTTGGAGTGGATTTGATAAATGTAAAAGACGTTAGAAACACCTTGTTGTAGGTGTAGTCAAGATGCGAATACAAGACATGACGGCGGATTATCCACCGCCCATGGAAATTCAAGCAGAGATATTCTCTCCCGTCTGGAAATGATGGTACTGATGGGGATGGATCTGCCGATTGCTGCAATCAGACAACAGATTGCATCGGGGATAGACCTGATCGTTCATCTGGGAAGATTACCGGATAAAAGCCGCAGAGTATTGGAAATTACAGAGGTATGCGGAGTGGAAAATGGCGAGATTCAGATTTCTCCGATTTATCAGCTGGAAGGAACCGAGGGCAGCTGGAAGTGGAAGCACTGTGGCATATTAAAGAATCGTAAAAAACTGGAGATGGCAGGGCTGACCCGGGAGAAGGGAGAGATAGAAGATGGATTATCGCGTGTATCATCTGAGCCGGAAGGAGGTCTGTAGAAGCATTGCTTTGGCGGGGCTGCTGACAGTGGCAATTGCGTATTTATTTTATGCCAGCTGGCTGGGGATAGTATTTTTTCCTGTTTTTATCTGGTTTTTCATGAAGCGTCAGAAAAAAGCAGGGGAAGAGCAGATGCAATTACAGCTTGCGAAGGAATTTGTGGATACTCTCCGGAGTATCAGTGCGGCTTTACTTGCTGGTTTCTCTATAGAAAATGCGTGGAAAGAGGCAGAAAAAGAAATACTCGCATTATATGGGAAAAGGTCCTATATGTATCAGGAGGTAAAGGAGATGAATTGTTCCATCAGCCTCAATCAACCATTGGAGCTGCTGCTGGGAGATTTCTCAACCCGAAGTGGAAATATGGATATTGCAAGTTTTTCCGAAGTTTTTTCATTTGCAAAACGCAGCGGTGGAAATTTTGTGACAATTATTGATGCAACATCCCGGCACATGCGGGTGCGCCATGAAACAGAGAGGGAGATTCAGGTACAGATTGCTTCTAGAAAGATGGAACAGAAAGTAATGAATGTGATACCGTTGTTCATTTTGTTATATCTGAAGGTGACATCCATGGATTTCCTGAATGTTTTATATGGAAATGTGGCAGGGGCATTGTTTATGACAGTATGCCTTGCAGCTTATGGTGGGGCGATTGTACTGGCAGAGAAAATAATGACAATACATATGTAGAGGGGGAAGTGTGAGAAGGAAAAAAATAATAGAAGCAGCGGTTGTTTGTATTCTGTTATTGCTGCTTGGGGCATATATGGAATTTTCCGATCGCAGTATGGACGATAAAAACAGAATTATCCGGGGCAGTCCGGGCAGTGGGCGGCAGGAAGTGGAACTTACGCTGAATGCAGGGGAGAAACTGAAAAATTATGACTATCAGGTAAGCGTTCCTGCACAATGTATTGATGAAAAGACAGCACAATCCTATTTTTCCCGGGCAGAAAAGGAAATAGACGAAACCTTTTTCCCAGAGGGAGAAGAGGCTGCACATGTAACAGAGCAGGTGCATATGAAGCCAAGCTATGTGAAAGGATTGGTAAAAGCCGACTGGACATTGGATCAATACAATGCAGTGGACGTGGATGGAACGATCCGGGAGGATCAATTAGATCCCCAAGGAGAACTTGTACAGGCGAGTGTGGCACTTACCTGTGAAAAGTACCGGGAGGAATATACGTTTTCTTTTCAAGTATACCCGAAAGTGATGTCGCAGCAGGAAAAGGTCATTCATGAAATTGCAGCTGAAGTGGAGCAGCAGAGTACGCAGGAAGGGGAAAGGTATCTGACGCTGCCGGATCAGGCGGCAGGGGTGAAGCTGCAATGGAAAGAAAAAAAACAGCATCTGGTATGGAAAATTTTGTTTTTTGAGGTACTGGTTCTGTTCCTGATGGCGGGAATTGTTCTGGAGAGGAAACGTACTGCGGATCATATAAAAAAAGAGCAGATGAAACTGGATTATGCGGAAGTTGTGAGTAAACTTCTGATTTTACTGGGAGCAGGCATGTCATTAAAACAGGCATGGAATAGAATTTCCGCTCAATATTCTGATAAAAGGCAGAAAAAACAAATAAAAGAACGGTATATCTATGAAGAAATGATAATAACGAATCACGAAATCCTGGACGGGGAAAGTGAACGTCTTGCATACCAGAAATTTGGAGAAAGAGTGGATATGGGAGAGTATCAGAGACTCATTCGGATTCTTTTACAGAATTTACAGACCGGAAGCAGGGGATTATGTAAACTTTTGGAACAGGAATCGGAGAATGCACTGGAAGAAAGGAAAGCACTGGCCTGTAAATTGGGAGAAGAGGCAGGAACGAAAATGCTGTTGCCGCTTATGATGATGCTTGGCATCGTGATTGCCATCATTATGATTCCGGCAATGCTGTCATTTCAAGTATAAGGAGGAAAAATTATGTTAGGATTTAAAAACTTTTTGATGGAAGAAGATGGGGTAGGAGTTGTAGAAATGGTGTTGATTGTTGTGGTATTGATAGGAATTGTTGTGTTGTTCAAGAAAAAACTGACAACATTGGTTTCGGATATTTTTACCACAATTAAAGAGCGTGCAGGAGAGGTATAGTGAGAAAAAAGGCGAGTATTACTGTGTTTGCAGCCCTTTCACTGATGCTGGTGGCGCAGCTTCTTTTCACACTTTTAGAAGCGGCGAGACATTATGAACTTCAGAAAGTATTGTATATGAATACGGATACGGTTTTGGAATCCGTTTTTGCCGATTATTGCAGTCCTTTGTGGGAAACTTACAAAATCCTTGGAGTACGGGTGGAAGATACAAAAGGTAAATTATGTTTTAATAACAGGGAAGCACAGCTACGTGGCCTTACATCGGATCATCTTGGAAGCAAAGAGCAGAAAACTTTGCTTTCCGGGATGAGTCTGTTGACCGCGGAGATGACAGATGCAAGGTATGACCCCTATCGATTGCTGACAGATCAGAATGGTGTCGTATTTCAGAAGGCTGTATGTACTTATATGAAAAAGAATATTGCATATGAGATGGCAAAGTCCGTCTACAATCATTATGAAGCAGTAAAAGAAGTAAAAAAGGACTACAAAAATCCGGATGAGGGTATTGCAGATGCAATGGACGCACTGAAGCATCCAGAAAAATATGAAACAGGAGAGACAGGTAAAGCAGGTAATTCATCATCCCGACAGTTAAAAGGTGCGGCGCGTCAGAGTTATAAAATAAAAAATAAGGATTCTGAGGAAACGGGAGCAGCAACAGAGAATCCTTTAGAAACGGTGACAGAAGTAAAAAAAGAAGGGGTACTATCCCTTGTTTTGCCGGAAAATACAAAGATATCCGGAAAATCTACTAATATAGAAGAAACTGTTTCACACAGGAGTCTGGAAAAAGGTACGATGGATTCTTATGCGGGAACAGACTGGTATCAGAAAGTATTATTTCATCAGTATCTGGTGAATTATCTTGGAAACTACGTGGAGAAACAGCAGGATCGGGTATTGGAATATGAGCTGGAATATGTTCTGGGTGGAAAAGCGAATGACGCAGAAAATTTAAAAATTGTGGTTTCGGAGCTGCTGGCAATGAGAGAACCGTTAAATATGGCGTCATTAACCGCATCTTCCCAGCGACAATCAGAGGCAATGGCACTTGCGGTCACGTTGGCGGGAGTATCCGCAAATCCGGCCGTAATCGAAGCTGTAAAATACGGAATCTTAGTAGCGTGGGCATTTGCAGAAAGTGTGTTAGATGTAAGGACACTATTGTCCGGTGGGAAAATTACAATGATAAAAAGTGATGCGGACTGGACTTCAAATGTACATATGATTCCGGAACTTTTGTCGGGCTGGTCTGTGGCGAAAGATTGTTCTCAAGGATTGGATTATGGACAATATGCTGCCATTTTGCTTTTGTTTCATAAGGGAAATACCCTTGCAATGCGCACCATGGATGTGGAGGAAGCGTATGTACAGACACAGGAAGGGTACGAAAATTTTCAGATGGACCACGTTTTATGTGAGACTGAGCTTACTGCCACCTATGAATTCCAACCGGTATTTCTTGGCTTTGTATCCATCCTTGAAAATTTCTCAAATGGATTCCGGATTCAAAATCATTCCGGATATAGTTATTTTCATGGGAAGGAGGGAATGTAAGGATGTCTTTTGGACAGTGGAAACCAACAATTACCCTCAAATATCAACCTTTTCCGAAGCAGGCATGTATTCATAAGATAATAAACGAACCAATAGATTCGAATCCGCAAGACGATATCTATAACCTGGGAGAACATCCTTGCCAAAAGGCATCCTTATGTTCCCTTTTTAAAGGATCGTATACGCTGGAAGCAGCCGTGATTATTCCTGTAGCAGCCGTGTTTTTCCTTACGCTCTTATTTTTCTTTCGGGTATTGCAGATTCAGACAGAAGTTCAGGAGGCGTTGAATTATGCAAGCAGAAAAACAGCATGTGAAGCATCTGCGGTTTCATCGCAAACGGGGCTTCTGGTATCTGCGGAAGCGTATTTTAGAAAGGAGCTGGGAACGTACAGCCTGCCGGAAAAATATATTCGCGGTGGAAAACATGCGATTACGATGGCAAAATCCGATCTGTCAGGAAATTATATTAATTTGCAGGTTAATTATTACATTAAAATTCCAATTAGCTTTTTTGAGGTAAAGGGTGTTGGTATCTGTCAGAAAAGTAAGAGCCATAAGTGGATTGGCGACCGTACAGATGGAAAGCAGAGTGATTATGTGTATGTTACAAAACATGGAACTGTTTATCACAGGAGCAGAAAGTGCCATTATCTGGATTTGAGTATTAAAAGTACGGATTATGCACAGATCAGCAGTATGAGAAACAAAAATGAACATAAGTACAGCGCATGTTCCGGGTGCGTGGCAAAAAATCATGTTGCCGGAAAGGTGTATGTGACGGATTATGGAACCTGTTATCATAGTGATCTTGCCTGCAGTGGATTAAAAAGAACTATTTATCTGATTCTGTTGGAAGAGACGGGAGGAAAAAGGGCCTGTGGCAAATGTGGGGCGAATGCGGAGGTGAGGTAAAATCATGCAGAATAACTATGAAATGATCA
>UMHJ01057718.1_pt1 | contig 56996 bp, 55 predicted proteins | sample 1965511 | NCBI WGS metagenome assembly UMHJ01 (sample SAMEA4836096, study PRJEB28245) | human gut metagenome | biome: gut microbiome; material: fecal sample | place: Denmark | collected 2008
CAATAAAGAGGTAGCCGTCCAGATCGTCGCCATCTTGCTGGGTATCCTGGTCTATATCCTTTGTACCTATGTGGACTTTGAGTCTTTTGTGGAGAAGAACTGGAAGTGGCTGCTGGGATTCAGCATCATTTTCCTGCTGTTGCTGCTCACACCATTTGGTGTGACCCGCGGCGGAAACCGCAACTGGCTGCAGTTTCCCGGCTTCCCCATTCTGATCCAGCCCAACGAAGTGGTGAAAATCCCTTATATTCTGCTTCTGGCCATGCAGATCCATAAGCTTCAGGAGCGAGGCCACGACATCGGCTCGGTCTTTTCCGTCGCACAGATCGGAGCTCACGCCGCCTTCATGCTGGCTCTGATTGCCGGTATCTGCGGCGACATGGGTATGTGTGTGGTCTACACGATGATTTTTGCCATCATGTCCTGGAGCGCCGGAGTCAAACTGCGCTGGTTCGTTTTGGTGGGCAGCGCCATTGTCATTGCCTTTGTGATATTGTGGTTCTTTGTTTTACCCAAAACAGAGGCCTGGGATAAGCTCTACCTGATCAAACGATTCCGGGTCCTCTTCGATCACAGCTACGATCCCCAGGGCGTTGGCTTCCAGCAGACCCGTTCCATCCTGGCCATCGGCTCCGGCCAGATCTTCGGCAAAGGGTATCTTCAGGGTACAATGACCCAGTCCGCCTATGAGCACACACTCCCCGCCCGCGATACCGACTTTATCTTTGCCGTGTGCGGCGAAGAGCTGGGCATGGTGGGCTGTCTGGCCCTGCTGGCTCTGCTGTCCGCGGTGGTGCTGCGGTGCATCTGGGTGGCCCGCCACGCCAGCTCTCCCTTCTACGCCTACGTATCCATGGGTATGGCTGGTATGCTCATCGTTCAGATTGCCGCCAATGTGGGCATGTGCCTGTTTGTCTTCCCCGTTATGGGCCTTACCCTCCCCTTCATCAGCTATGGCGGCTCCTCCATCATCACCCTCTATGCCGCCATGGGTTTAGTATCCAGCGCCAAGGCCAGAGCCTTGCCCAGCTGGCTGCGGGATCGCGGCACACTTTAAATCTTCTATCTTGCGGCGTCTGTTCCAGTCTTTGCCTGGAGCAGACGCCCCTTTTTTGCGCATAGTTTCCTTTCTATCGCAGAGACTAGGGATAACCTGAACCAAAAAAGGAGGTTTTCCCGTTGAAACGTCTTTGGCTTGTGCGCCGAAGCGGCGCACTGCTCCTCTCCCTTGTACTGCTCAGCACCCTCTCTCTCCCCGTCTCCGCCTTCTTCTGGAACAAAAAAACGTCCTCCCCCACCATCCCCGATTTCTCCAAAAATGCTCTGGTGGGCGACACAGTCACCTTCTCTGACCAGGACTTCTCCGTACAGAACGGGGATGGCATCAAGCTGACCTCGATCACCATCACCGCCCTGCCCGATCCAGGAGCAGGCACTCTGACTCTGGGCGGCCAGCCTCTGGCGGCAGACTCCGTGGTGGAAGCCAGTGCCTTGGCCGGGCTGCGTTTCCAGTCGCTGTCTCAGCCCTCCGTCACTACCACAACCTTTTCCTTCCTGCCTACCTTTGACGACGGCACCCAGGCCCAGCAGCCCACGACTGTCACCCTCTATCTTCTCACTGCCGCCAATGAGGCCCCCATCGCCCGGAACATGGATCTGAGCACTTATAAAAATGTGGCCATCACCGGCTACTTTGACGCAGTGGACAGCGAGGGCGACACCCTCACCTTCCAACTCATGGACACCCCTGCCCGGGGCGCTGTGACTTTGGCGGAGGATGGCTCGGCCAAGTTTGTCTACACTCCCTACGAGAATAAAACCGGTAAAGACTCCTTCACCTATGTGGCCATCGACTCAGCGGGCAACACCTCCTCCGAGGCTAAGGTGACCATTCAGATCAACAAACCGGATACCAAAGTGACCTACGCCGATATGGAGGGCGATCCCGCCCACAAGGCCTCCATCCGCCTGGCCGAGGAGGGCATCTTCGTCGGTTCCTATCTCAACGGGGAGTACTTCTTTGACCCCGACCGCCCGGTCACCCGAGCAGAATTTCTCACCATGGCCATGGCCACCGTCGGCATGGCTCCTCTGGAAGATGTGACCACCACCGGCTTCACCGATGATGCGGCCATCCCCACCTGGGCCAAGGGTGCGGTATCCGCTGCCGTGATGGCGGGCGTGATCCAAGGGTCCCGGGATGACTCCGGCGCGCCGGTGTTTGATGCCTCGGAGAATATCACCCAGGGCGAGGCCACTGTCATGCTGGATCAGCTGCTCAATCTCAGCGATGTGCCTCTGGAAGTTTTCTCCGCCCAAGGTTCCGATGCCCACTGGGCCGGACAGGCCGCCGCCAACCTGGCCGCCTCCGGCGTCATTCGGGTGGAGGAGACCAACTCCGCCGCCCTGTCCACCGGTCTGGATCGGGCTCAGGCCGCCATGCTGCTGGATGGCGCACTTGACGTGCTCAGCCAGCGCGAGGAGGACGGCTGGCTTCCCTGGTAACGCACAACAGGCTCCCACGACGCTGTCGTGGGAGCCTGTTCTCATTTCTTATGTTTTTCCCGCCAGGCATCTGCCTGAGCCAGCAGCTCCTCCGCGCTCTCCAGCAGAGCCGGAGTCACCGCCGCGCCGCCAATGAGCCGAGCCAGCTCCTCCCGGCGCTGTTTCCGGTCCAGCCGCTCCAGATTGGTGTAGGTGCGGCCCTCCCGTTCTCCCTTACTTACCGAGAAGTGAGTGTCCGCCATAGCAGCCAGCTGAGGCAGGTGAGTGACACACAGCACCTGCTTGTGCCGGGCCACCTGAGCCATCTTTTCAGCCACCTTCTGGGCCGCCCGGCCGGAGACGCCGGTATCCACCTCGTCAAAGACCAGGGTGCCGATCTCGTCGTCCTGAGCCAGTACATTTTTTAGTGCCAGCATGATGCGGGCCAACTCGCCGCCCGAGGCCACCTTTTGAATGGGCTTGAGGGCCTCGCCCACATTGGCCGACATCAAAAACTGCACCTGGTCCATGCCTGTCTCGTCCAGCCCCCACTGGTTATCGATGGGGGAAAATTCCACCTGGAAACGCACTTTCGGCATGTCCAGCTGCCGCAGTTCCTCCTGGACCCGCTTTTCCAGCTTCTCCGCCGCCTTGCCGCGCTGCTGGGACAGGGCCTGTGCCGCCCGGTCCGCTTCCTTTCGAGCCTTGTCCAGTTCTTTCGTGAGCCGGGCAATAGTATCGTCAGCAAATTGGATCTCGTCCAGCTCCTTGCGGCACTTGTCCAGATACTGGAGCATCTCCTCTACCGTGGCGCCATACTTCTTTTTCAGGCGGTAGAGAATATCCAGGCGGCTCTCCACTTCATCCAGCTCGCCGGGAGAGAACTCCATCTCACGGGTCAGGTCCCGCAGAGTGTCTGCCGCGTCGTCGGCGGCGCTGCGCAGTTCGCTTATCTGCCGCGCCAGCTCCTCCAGGGCTGCGCTGAACTGAGACACGCTGTCCAGCTCCCCCTCTGCGTCAGCCAGCAGGGAACAGACTCCCCCGCCCTCGTCATCCCCGCACAAGGCGTACTCCGCACTTTGGAGGGCGTCCATCAGCTTGCCCGCGCTGCGCAGCAGCGTCCGACGCTGGTCCAGCTCCTCGTCCTCTCCGGCGCGGAGCTGGGCGCGCTCCAGCTCCCGGATCTGAAAGTTTAGGTTATCTACCCGGCGGCTGCGCTCTGCCTCGTCCATCTCCAGGGCGGCGATCTGCTTGCGCAGGCCATTCCAGGTCTGGTATGCAGTACGGTAGTTTTCTAAAAGTTCGGTGTGTCCGCCGCAGCGGTCCAGATATCCCAGGTGGCTGGCGGGGTCCAACAGCTGCTGGCCGTCGTGCTGGCCGTGGATATTCAGCAGCTGTCGGCCCAGCTCCCGCAACTGGGCTACCGTCACCAGCCGCCCATCTACCCGGCACACGTTGCGCCCATCCCCCTGGATTTCCCGCTGGAGCAACACCTCCCCATCTTGGAGGGCAATGCCGTTCTCCTCCAGCCAGGGCAGGGGTGGCACCTGGGTAAACACTGCCGTCACCAGAGCCGACTTGGCCCCGGTGCGGATGAGTTCCCGGCTGGTACGCTCCCCCAGCACAGCGCCGATGGAGTCAATGACAATAGATTTACCTGCACCGGTCTCACCGGTGAGCACGTTGTAGCCCGGTTCAAAGCGGATATCCGCTGACTGGATCAGGGCGATATTTTCAATATGAAGCAGGGAAAGCAAACAATCACCCCCATCTCTTCCGCGCTTATTTCAGCAGCTTATGGACCTCCCGGTTAAACTGCTCGGCGGAAGCGTTGTCCCGCATAATGAGAATTCCGGTGTCATCGCCTGCCAGGCTGCCCACCATTCCCGGAATGTCCATGCTGTCCAGGGCCGAGCAGGCCGCCGAGGCCAGACCGGGCATGGTGCGCACCACCACGATATTCTGGGCCAGATCTACCGATACCACGCCCTCTTTGAAGATATTGCGCAGGCGAACATCGGAGTCCACCATTCCCTTACGCTCAGAAACCACATACCGGTAGCCGCCTCCGGCCATCTCCTTGACCAGACGCAGCTCCTTGATATCCCGGGAAATGGTGGCCTGAGTGGAGGCAAAACCCCGTCGTTTCAGCTCGTCCAACAGCTGCTCCTGGGTCTCTACGTCCACGGATTGGATGATCTTCAAAATCTCAGCCTGTCGAGCTCGCTTCATGGCACATAACCTCCTAATTTCTGATTGACCACTTGATAAAAGCTCCGCCCTACCAGCCGCACCAGGCGGATGGTATGCTCAGAGCGGCTGATCTCAACGCGTTCGTTCCCTGTAAGGCGTATTGCCTTGCCACCATCTACCGACAGATAGATGCTCTTCCGGTTCCCCTTGGGCAGCTGCACCGTGACGGTGCGCTCCGCTCCCAGCACCATGGCCCGCACCGCCAGCTGGTGGGCACACACGGGCGTGACGATCAGGCATTGGGATGTGGGCTCCACAATGGGGCCTCCGGCAGACATGGAGTAGGCGGTAGAGCCGGTGGGGGTAGCCACGATGACACCGTCCCCCATAAGCTGGCGTATCAGCACCTGGTCGGCAAAGACTTCCATTTCCGCCACCCGGGCAATGGATCCCTTGGAGAACACCGCATCGTTAAGGGCCAGGTCCTGGCTGAGAAGCTTCTCTCCCCGGTAGACCCGAACATCCAGCATCATACGCTCCTCGGTGGTGTAGTCTCCCTTGGCCAGCTGAGTCAAGCGGCCCAGCTCGGAGCGCTCCAGCTCGGCCATAAAGCCTACACTGCCCATGTTGACCCCCAGGATGGGCAACTCATGCAGGGTGGCATCCCGGGCAGCGTGGAGAATGGTCCCGTCTCCGCCAAAGCAAATAAGAAGGTCTGCCTTCGGCAGCTCCTCCTCCATATTTTTCAGCTGTGCGTGGCGGGGCAGCTCCAGCCGGTCCCCTTTCTTGGGCACAAAAGGCAGGCACAGGGCGGTCTCCACCCCGGCGCGCTCCAGAATCTTCCGGGCCTCCAGGGCGGCCCGCAGCCCCCGGTCCCGGTAAGGGTTGGAGCTGAGGAGAACTCTCATTCCTCTCCCCCCTTCAGCTGCTGGTGCGAGGCATCCACCAGGGCTTTCAGATCCACCTCACAGTCCGGGCCTTCTCCGGCATAGAGATAACCCAAATATTCAATGTTCCCCTCCGGTCCCCGAATAGGAGAAAAGGTAATATCCTTTACAGCAAATCCGGCGTTGGCGGCATGCCCCAGGAAGTGCTCCAGCACCTCCAGATGGACCGCAGGGTCCCGGACCACGCCCTTCTTGCCAACCTTGTCTTTTCCCGCCTCAAACTGGGGTTTGACCAGACACACCGCCTGGCCTCCCTCCTTCATGAGGGGCCGCAGGGCAGGCAAAATCAGGTTCAGAGAGATGAAGGACACATCCACAGAAAAGAAATCCAAGGACTCGGGGATCTGCTCCTTGGTGAGGTAGCGGGCGTTGGTACGCTCCATACACACCACCTGGGGGTGGGTACGCAGGCGGTAGTCCAGCTGGTTGTAACCCACATCCACAGCATATACTTTGCTGGCTCCATTTTGCAGCATACAGTCGGTAAAACCGCCGGTAGAGGCTCCGATATCGGCACAGATGGTGCCCTCCAGCGAGATGGGCCAACAGGCCATAGCCTTTTCCAGCTTCAGTCCGCCCCGGCTGACATAGCGCAGAGTTTTGCCCCGAACCTGGATCACCTGCTCTTCTTTCACAGGAGCTCCGGCTTTATCTACCTTCTGGTCGTCCACATAGACTTGTCCGGCCATAATGATGGCCTGGGCCTTCTGGCGGCTCTCAGCCAGCCCCCGTTCTACCATCGCTACATCCAGCCGCTTTTTATTGGTCACGGCCCAGCACCTCCATTGCCCGACGGAACACACCTGCCCCGTCCAGGCCCAAATCTCGTTTCAGCAGGGAAACCGCCCCGTGGGGCACGTAGCCTGCGCCGCAGTTGACCAGCGCCGTCCGGGCGGGTACCCCCGCCTCCTCCAGCGCCGCCAGAGCCCGCTGGCCTACGCCGCCCTGCTCTGCACACTCCTCTGCCACCAGCAGTGCGCCGGTCTTCTTGACCGACTCCACTGCCAGAGTGCAATCCAAAGGAGTGATCACATTCCATTTCAGTACCTCGGCCTGGATTCCCTGCCCGGCCAGCTGGTCCGCCGCCGAGAGCAGTTCATTTATCTCCATGCCGTACCCTGCCAAGGTAATATCCTTGCCAGTCCTTAATATGACTGCATTTTCTTTGCCTGAGTCTTCCTGATAACCACCTTGGCCTCCCCGGGGATAGCGCACTGCCACCGGGCCGCTGTCTTGGCAGACCGCCTGCTCCAGCATCCGGTCCAGTTCGGAGAAATTGGCCGGAGCATAGACCTTCATACCTGGGATGGTATCCAGATAGGCCACGTCAAATACACCGTGGTGGGTCTCTCCATCGTCACCCACCAGACCGGCACGGTCCACGGCAAAAACCACATGCAGTCTGTCAATGGCTACATCATGAAGGAGCATATCGTAGCTGCGCTGCAGGAAGGTGGAATAGACAGCAAACACGGGTACTGCCCCCTGCTTGGCCATGCCTGCCGCCATAGAGACGGCACAGCCTTCCGCGATACCCACATCGAAAAACCGCTTTGGGAACGCTTTGGAGAAGGGCACCAGCCCCGTTCCGCTGACCATTGCCGCGGTCATAGCACACACCCGACGATCTGTCCGGGCCAGGCGCACCAAGGTGCGTCCAAAAACGGCGGAAAAATTCTCTCCCCCGCTCTTGAGCGCCTTTCCAGTCTCCGGATCAAAGGGAGAAACACCATGGAAGGCGTCGGGATTTGCCTCAGCAGGTGCAAAGCCTTTTCCCTTTACCGTTCTTATGTGCAGGACGACCGGCTCATTCAACGTACTTGCATAGCGCAGCGTCTTGGTCAGCTGCGCCACATCATGACCGTCTACCGGTCCCAGATAGGTAAAGCCCATATCTTCAAACATGCTGCAGGGCAGCAAGCTCTGTTTCAGCGCCCTTTTGAGTTCGTGGGTCACTTTATAGATCTGCCGTCCCAGCCAAAAAGCGTGCATCACCCGGCGGTAGTTCTGCTTAAAGCGCAGGTATTTCGGTTTCAGTCGCTGCCGGGCCAGAAGCTGGGCCACACCACCCACATTGCGGGTAATGGACATCCCGTTATCGTTGAGGATGACCAGCAGCTGCTGACCGCACTGCCCGGCGTTGGACAGTCCCTCATAGGCCAGGCCGCCGGTGAGAGCTCCGTCTCCGATCAAGGCGAGCACCTTGTAGTCCTCTCCCAGAGCAGTACGGGCCTGAGCCATGCCCAGCGCCACCGCCACCGAGTTGGAGGCGTGCCCGGCAATAAATGCGTCGTGTACGCTCTCATTGGGCTTTGGGAACCCGGCAATGCCGCCGTACTGCCGCAGGGTAGACATCTCCTCCCGGCGTCCGGTGAGCATCTTGTGCAGATAGCACTGGTGTCCCACATCAAAGACCAGTCGGTCCCGGCTGGTATCAAACACCCGATGGATGGCCACGGTGAGCTCCACTGCGCCTAGGTTGGATGCCAGATGTCCTCCGGTTCGAGAGACATCCCGCACCAGTTCTTCCCGAAGCTCGGCACAAAGGGCCGTGGCCTCCTGATCGGTCAGATCCTTCAGAATCGGTCCGTTTTCAGTTGTCTCATCTTTTTTTGTCAAGGTAACCCCTCACATCTCCCCAGTGCGTTCACTGGCGTGATCCATTAAAGGAGGATCGGCCCTGCCAGACCAATGACAGTCCCTAAAAGCGCGCCCATGATCACCTGCGGCAGCGTATGGCCCAGGTTTTCGTTCAAACGCTTTTTCTGCTTCATCTCTTCGGGCATCTCGCTCCAGTGCTCAATGACATAGTTAAGCACTTTGGCCTGCTCGCCCGCCGCCCGGCGCACGTTGCACGCGTCATACATGACCACCAAGGCAATGGCAGCAGACAGAGAAAACAGAGGGTCCCGCCATCCGCACACCTGTCCGATGGACATAGTCGCCGCACAGACAAAGGCAGAGTGCGAGCTGGGCATATCGCCGCTGCCCACCATACGTTTCAGATCCAGGTTCCGGTTTGCCACGAAGTGGATCAGTGTTTTGATCACCTGCGCAATGAACCAAGCGAAAATCGCCAGATCCAAGGTCAGGTTTCCCGTCAAGAAGCCTGTATGATCCATACTGCCCCCTTTCTCTCCCGCTGGGAGTCGGTAAGCCTTATTTCGTACGCTGAGCCAGGGTGTTGGCCAGCCATACCAGGAAGTCCGGGCTGGCAAACCCATCCAGAGCGGAGATGGCCTGAGCGGTGAGCTCTGCCACCAGCTCCCGGCTGCGGTCCAGACCCAGCAGGGAGACAAAGGTGTTCTTCTCATTCTCCCGGTCAGAACCTGTGGGTTTGCCCAGCTCCTCGTCGGTGCTGGTCACGTCCAGAATGTCGTCCTGGACCTGGAAGGCCCGGCCAAGACACTGGGCATACTGCCGCACCGACTCCCGCTGCTCGGGGCTGCCTCCGGCGGCGATACAGCCAAGCTCCGCGGCCGCGGCAATGAGGGCACCGGTTTTCAGGCTCTGGAGCTGTTCCAGCTCTGCTCGGGTGAGGCTGCGCCCCTCCCCGGCCATGTCCAGCGCCTGTCCGCCCACCATGCCATCCGGCCCGGCGGCCAGAGACAGGCAGGCCACCGCCTCCACCACCTGCTGGGCGGTGAGCTGGGCCTGGGTCAGGGTCTGGAAGGCGGCAGTCAGCAGGCCGTCACCGGCCAGGATCGCGGTGGCCTCCCCGTAGACCATGTGGTTGGTGGGACGGCCCCGGCGCAGCTCGTCGTCGTCCATGGCGGGCAGATCGTCGTGAATGAGCGAATAGGTGTGGATCATCTCCACCGCGCAGGCAAAGGGCAGGGCGGCCTCCGGATCACCGCCGCACATACGACAGCTCTCCAGCACCAGCACCGGCCGGATGCGTTTGCCTCCCGCCATCAAAGAGTACTCCATCGCCTCCCGCAGGTCGGCGTAGCGGCCCATTTGGCCTACCCGCTCCCGCAGAGCCTCTTCCACCCGAGCCTGGGTGGCCTCATAGTGCAGGCGAAATACGTCCTGTTCCATTACTCTTCCTCCTGAAACTCCCGCTCCTGGGGCTGGCCGTCGGGTCCGGCGGTGAGCAGCGTAACCTTCTGTTCCGCCTGGTCCAGCATAGCGGTACAAGTTCGTAAAATCCCGGCTCCCTCTTCAAAAAGAGCCATAGCCTGTTCCAGCGGGGCGTCACCCCGCTCCAGCAGGCTCACGATCTCCTCCAGCCGGGCGGTGGACTCCTCAAAACTCAGCTTCTTCTTGGGCGCCATAGGGCACATCCTTTCTCGGCCCGTTATTGGGCCGTATCACACGCGTCGGTCTCTTCCACCCGGCAGGGCAGCTCCCCGTCGGACACCCGCAGCCGGAATCGCTCTCCAGGCGCGGCATCGCCGGTGTGGGCGATGATGCCTCCGTCTTGCTTCTGGGCGATGGCATAGCCCCGGCCCAGAACCTTCAGAGGGCTCATGGCGTCCAGAGCGGCGGCCAGCTGTCCCGTCCGTGCCCGCTTAACCGCCAACAGATTGGTCATGGCCTGGTCCATGCGGCGGCTCTGGTAATCCAGCAGCACCCGCTTGTCCTGGACATAGGCCTTGGGATCGGTAAGCATCCGACTCTTTCCCAGCCGCTCCAGCTGCTGGCGGCCGCGCAGCAGCCGCTGACGCATCGCCTGCTCCATACGCTGCTTGCTGCCCAGCAAAGCGGCATACACCTCATTCTGGTCGGGCACCGCCAGTTCGGCGGCGTTGGATGGGGTAGCCGCCCGCAGGTCGGCCACAAAGTCAGCGATGGTCACATCAGGCTCGTGTCCCACGGCGGAGATCACTGGAATATTGGACTCATAAATCGCCTGGGCTACCACTTCTTCATTAAAAGCCCACAGGTCCTCCATGGAGCCGCCGCCTCGCCCGGTGATCATGAGGTCAGCCACTTGATGAAGGTTTGCCCAACGGATGGCAGCGGCGATCTCCTCCGCCGCTCCCTCTCCTTGGACCCGTACGGGCAGGATCCGCACCTGTGCCATGGGCCAACGGGCCCCCAGGATGCGCAGCATGTCCCGTACCGCAGCTCCCGCCGGAGAAGTCACCAGAGCGATGCGCCCCGGCATCCGGGGCAAGGGCTTCTTGTGCTCCTGGGCGAAGAGTCCCTGGCGCAGCAATCGTTCCTTCAACTGTTCAAAGGCCACAAACAGGTCCCCCGCACCCTCGGGAGTGAGGCGGACGCAGTACATCTGGTACTGCCCGTCCCGGGGAAAGACGGTCACCCGCCCGGCGGCGATGACCTGCATCCCGTTCTGAGGCCGGAAACGCAGAGAGGCGGCATCCCCCCGGAACATCACGCACCGCAGTGCTCCCTCCCGGTCTTTCAGGGTAAAGTAGTGGTGACCAGAGGGATACATCTTATAATTGGACAGCTCCCCCCGCACCAACAGGCCGGACAAAAGCCGGTCCCGGTCCATAAAGCCTTTGATATATTGTCCCACCTGACTGGGGGTGAGGATAGACGCTTCCTGTCTCATTGGGTTCTCTCACGCTCCAGAGCCCGCCAGGTCAAAATGGCGGTACCCATAGCATTATCAGTGGAAAAGCGGGGCTGAGCAAAGATGGCTCCGCACTCCCGCTCCATTACCTGGCGCAGCAGAGAATTGGAGGCCACGCCTCCGGAGCACAGCACAGGCAGTCCGGGAAAGCGCTCCAGCGCCTGCCGGGTGGCCTTCACCACTGCACGGGCCACGGTCTCCAGCGCAAAGCGGGCCACAGTCTCCGGGGCCTCCCCCTTCTCCGTCATCTGCTTTACCTTATTTTCCATGCCCGACAGGGAGAAGGTGCAGTTCTCCACCTTTACCGGGAACGGTTTTACCTTCTCCGCCTGGGCGCTGAGTGCATCCAAAGCCTTGCCCGCAGGGAACTGGAGGCCCAGCAGCACACCGGTGCGGTCAATAAGCTGTCCGGCGGAGATGTCGCTGGTCCCTCCCAGGATTTCCGCCGTCATAGCTACTCCATCCTGCTCCGGCTCTGCCCGCAGTAGCTCGGTGGTGCCCCCCGACAAGTGCCAGGCCAAAAACGGCCCCTCCAGCAGATCCAGCCGCCCGGCGGACCAGGCCGCCGCCGCCAGATGTCCCTGCTGGTGGGAGAAGGCAAAAAAGGGAACACCCAAGGTATGGGCCAGACACTGGGCCTGGCTGGTTCCCGCCAAAAAGCAGGGCATGTAAGAGCCCTCCACCGCCCGGGGGCGGGTGCTGGCTCCCACGGCCTGGATATTTTCCAGCCGTCCCTGGGATGCCAGCTGCTCCATCAGCTGAGGCAGCTGCTTGACGTGCTGGAACAGGGCGTCGCTCTGCCGCAGACCCAGCTCACCGGGGCGCACCTGAAGCAGCTGGCCCACGTTCTCCCCCTCCCGGCCGTCGAAGACTGCCGCGGAGGTGGTGTAGTTGCTGGTGTCCAGCGCCAAGACGGACATACTTACTCCTCCTCGCCGGCAGAGTCGCTCTTCTCCGGCTTAGCGGGGGTATCGGGGAACTCCGTGCGCACAAAGGTGCCCAGAATGCCGTTGACAAAGGCGGCCACTTCCTGGGGCTCATACTTCTTGGTCATCTCCACCGCGGCGTCGATGGCGGCGGCGTTGGGGATATCCGGCATATACAGCACCTCATACATGGCGGTGCGCAGAATGGCCGCTGCCATGCGGGGAATGCGGGCAAAGGACCAGCCCACCGCATAGCGGGCAATGTAGTCGTCCAGCTCCGGTCCATGGGCAAATACCCCGCGCACCAGGTCACGGATATACCGCTCCTGCTTCTCGTTGGGGAACTGGGCATACAGCTGGGACTCCCCACCCAGCTCCTCAAATCGCTCCCGGGTCAGCTCGCTGTCCAGGACCTCTTCAGCGCTCTGGGTGCCAAAGCCCAGAGAAAAGATCAGATGCACCGCAATCTCGCGGGCCGTACTTCTTGTCATAGTGACTCCTCCGTGGCGCAGTAACCTGCGTTCATTTTCGTTCCAAAGTAAAATGCACTTGTGGAAACGCTGATTTCACAAGGTATATTATATACATGAATATGCAAAAAAGGAAGCCCTAAAATTCACAAACCCGCACCTCCGCTCCCTTATTCTCTGCATAATCTCCTGAATATGGAAAAAACGTGATCCGCCCGGAAATCCGGACGGATCACGTTTTTTAAGCGTAGAACCGATGACCACCGATCACGGCCACACAGGTCTTATGTCGGGAGGCCCAGCTGTTGCTGCAGGAGTCAAAATGGGTGGCTCCCTTGGTCTCTTCCACGACACCGCCGTCCAGCACCAGCTTGGCGGCGATGACGCTGTTCTCATTGGGGGTGCGGTAGGCCAGCTTACCGGACTGATAGGTGGTGAACTGGTTCTTCTGAGCCAGCACGCCCACGATGGTGTTGGGATAGATGGGGTCGTTGACCCGGTTGAGCACTACGTTGCCCACCGCCATCATGCCCTCCAGAGGCTGGTTTCCGCTCTCGGCGTAAATGATACGGCACAGCCAGAACAGGTCGTCCTGGTTATAATACTGGTCCGCGGGGGTCAGCGCACCGCTGCCCCGGGTCACAGCCACCACACCGGTGGCGGCGTTCCAGGTCAGGGAGGCGTCAAAGGCCTCGGTCAGCACGGACAGAGGGACCGTCACCCGGCCGTTTACCAGCTGTACTCCCTCAGGGATGTACAGGTACCGGCCGTTGGCCACCAGATACAGCTGTCCAACCTTGGCGGTCAAATTCAGCTTGCTGCTGCGCACCGTCACGGTCTGGCTGCCGCCGTCCCAAACAACAGAGACGGAGGAGTCCAGCTCCTTGGCCATAGGGACCAGAGCCACATAAGTCGTTCCGCTCTTCTGAGTCTTGCTTACCTCCGAGGAGACCGGCTTGCCGTCAACCGTCAAGGTCCGGTCCATGTCCTCTACCAGAGTCAGCACGCTGGAGCCCGCCACTGCGGTCACCATGTGCGCCTGGTCTGCTTCCTGATCGTGAGTTTCGCTGGTCTGAACCAACTGGGCCCCACGGGTCCCTTTCTCAGTTTGGATCTGCCCGGCGGAATCTTCTTCCACCCCGGCACCCATCAGGAGAAGCAAGGCAAAGGCGCTCAGCGTCAGCGAAAACAGCTTTCGTGTCATTGTCTTCACTCCTATTTAGTTACAAAATTATGTCAACAATTATGACATCAAAAGCAACGGGCTGTTACTTTTGTTACCACATTGTAACCAAATGGAGCCCCGGAAACAAGGGCAAAAATCACTATACTTTCCTTGTTTTACTTGTGCATTTTTTCTGTTCTACTGAAAAAAACGGCGATTTTTCATTTATTCCGGCATTTTTGTGTACTTTTTCCCCTTCTCATTTTTCACAACTCCACGCTATCTCCGTCCGCTCGGGTTTCCATAAAAACAGCTCCGCCGCAGCGGAGCTGTTTGAAATATATCTTCTTACTTCTTTCGGTTGTCGATCTTCTGCATCAGCGCCACCAGCAGGGCAATGACGCCCAGCACCACAAAGATACCCAGCATTCCCTGGCCCATCATCTCCAGGGCCAGGCCGATGTTTTCCATGTTCATATTCGTCTCCTCCTTACGCTCAGCCGATCATATGGGTGGCACAGTACTGCAGGATCACGCCGCCAGCCACCACCGAGGCGATCTGTCCGGATACGTTGGCGGCCACCGCGTGCATCAGCAGATGATTCTGGGGATCGGCCTCCTGGCCCAGCTTTTCAATGACACGGGAGGACATGGGGAAGGCGGAGATGCCCGCCGCACCCACCATAGGATTGATCTTGTTCTTGGGAGTGAAGAGGTTGAGCACCTTCACAAACAGTACACCCACCACAGAATCCAGCACAAAGGCCACCAGGCCCAGCACCATAATAAGCAGCGTCTCAGGCTTCACAAACTGGTCTGCCTTCATAGAGAAGGAGATGGTGATGCCCAGCAGCAGAGTAATCAGGTTAGCCAGCTCATTCTGGGCGGTCTTGGACAGGGTGGTAAGCACCCCGCACTCCCGGATGAGATTGCCGAACATAAGGAAGCCCACCAAAGCCACCGAGGAGGGGGCTACCAGCCCGGCGATCACCGAGACGATAATGGGGAACAGGATGCGCAGCCGCTTGGACACACCCTGGGCCCGGTAGGGCATCCGCATGGCCCGGTCCTTCTTGGTGGTCACCAGCTTGATGGCAAAGGGCTGGATGATGGGTACCAATGCCATATAGGAGTAGGCAGCCACCGCGATGGCTCCCACATAGTTGGAGTGGAGCACCTGGGAGACCAGGATGGAAGTGGGGCCGTCGGCGGCACCGATGATGCCGATGGAGGCGGCATCCTTCATATCAAAGCCCAGGGCGGCGGCCAGGAGGATGGTGAGGAAAATGCCCGCCTGAGCGGCGGCGCCGCACAGGAAGAGCTTGGGGTTGGCCAGCAGGGGACCAAAGTCGATCATAGCTCCAATGCCGATGAACAGCAGGATGGGCATGGCCTCGCTGGCACTGATGCCAACCTCAAAGAGCCACTGGATAATGCCGTGGGTCTCCCCCACTCCGGCGGTCACTTGGTTGATCACGCCAGAAGTAGGCAGATTGACCAGGATAGCGCCAAACCCCATGGGCAAGAGCAGGGCGGGCTCAAAGCCTTTCTCAATGGCCAGCCAGATGAGCAATCCGCCCACAACATACATGACCAGCTGCTGCCAGGTGATGGACAGCAGGCTTTCCCACAAAAATTCCATGTGATTTCCTCCCTTGTTGATCTGCGCCGGCATTTTTGGGAGACAGCGCTCCGCACGGTAGAGTTTGCCCAGACGGGTAAGAAAAAAGACCTGCGTTCCGAATCGGAACGCAGGTCTGGTCATTTCAGGCAAAACCAGAGGGATGGCTCCCCCATGCTTGTTGGTCCTACCGCACAGCAGACGCTGTGCCGACTACTCCCCTTTGTGGTTTCATGGTAACATGGGAAAAAGCGGTTGTCAACCCCAATCCCCCGGCTCTCTCTGTTAAAGAGCAGCCACAGCGGCCTCAATGGCCTCCTCTTCATCCCGCATGGCAGACAGGGTAAGATCCAGCAGTTTATCCAGATCCCAGCCCAGCATCTCAGCCCCCTGGGCGATCACATCCCGAGAGCAGCCGGCGGCAAACTTCTTATCCTTAAACTTCTTCTTCAGGGATTTGAGCTCCATATCGGACACACTCTTGGAGGGACGCATGAGAGCGGCGGCACCGATCAGTCCGGTCAGCTCGTCGCAGGCAAAGAGTACCTTCTCCATCTCGTGCTCCGGCTTGATGTCCACACAGTGGCCCCAACCGTGGCAGGCAGTGGCCCGGATGATGGCCTCATCCACGCCAGCCTCGCGCATCAGTTCCTGAGACTTGACACAGTGCTCCTCCGGCCACATCTCAAAATCCAGATCGTGGAGCAGCCCCACCTGGGACCAGAACTCCTTCTCCTCCCCGTAGCCCAGTTTTTGGGCAAACCAGCCCATCACATGCTCCACCGTAATGGCGTGGCGGAGGTGGAAGGGCTCCTTATTATACTGGGTCAGCAATGCCCAGGCCTGCTCTCTTGTCATCGTGATCTCCTCCCAAATGTGAAGATAGAGGTGTGAGCGCTCCTCACACCTCTATCAGTGTAAACCAAATTCTCTTCTTGTCAATAGGCCACAACCACGCCGCCGTCGTTGGCGTACACGGTGGTGATGCCTCCCGCGCCAACCACCAGGATCTCGCCCACCTGGCACTTGGCCTGAATCTGTTCCTTGAGCTTCTCTGCCCGCTCCTTACAGTTGCAGTGACAAATAACCACCTTGCGGCCCACGTGGTTGGAATCAGAGGCGATCTTATCCACCAGCTTGTTCAGAGCCTGCTTCATGGACAGAGCCTGGCCCAGCTTACAGATCTCTCCCTCAGGGGTGCCTCCCATGAACAGCTTGATTTTCAGCGCGCCGGTAACCACCGCCTGCAGCTTAGTCAGGCGACCGTTCTTGCGCAGGTTTTCCAGAGTCTCCAGCACAAACAGGGTCTGCATCTGGTAGATATACTGCTCCACCTCCCGCACGACCTTTTTAAAGGGCATGCCGGACTGGGCCAGTTCCCGGATCTTCAGCGCCACCAGCACCTCACCCGCGGCCGCGGAGCAGGAGTTGAACACATGCACATTGACGCCGGGCTCATCCTCTTCCAGCAGCACCCGAGCCTGTTCGGCGCTGTTGTGGGAACCGCTGAGCAAGGCGGACAAGGTAACCACATATACGTCCTCCACGCCGCACTGATAGGCATCCAGATAGGCCTGAGGAGAGGGGCAGGCGGTGGAAGGAGCCTGCTCACTCTGCTTCATAGACCAGAGCAGGTCGGCCTGGTCAAAGGTATCGTCATCCACAAAGGTACTGCCATTGGAGTGAATGGTCAGCGGCACCTTGACAAAGCAGGGATCTTTCAGCATCTGAGCGGTCAGGTCGCAGCAGCTGTCCACAACAATCTTAAAACTCATGTGTTTCATCTCCAAATGTGATTTTAAAAATCAGATTTTATTTACCATATCATAAAAGGAAGGGAATGTAAAGCGATTCCCCTCACAAATCGGGAAAAATTTAGAGGAACTTCTCCCCGGTCTCCTCCTCCAGCTCTTTGAGCAGCTTGCGGTCGGCCTTGCTGGTAAGATCCAGCTTGGCATACAGGTCGGGACGGCGGTGACGGGTACGGAGAATAGACTGCTTGCGCCGCCACTGGTCCACCTTGGCATGGTTGCCGGAGCGCAGGATGGCGGGCACAGTCCGGTCATGCCACACCTCAGGCCGGGAGTACTGGGGCGCCTCCAGCATACCGTTCCAGTGGCTCTCATTCTCATAGCAGGAGGGGTCGGAGAGCACACCGGGCACCAGACGGCACACGGCATCGGCCACCGCCATGGCAGGAATTTCTCCGCCGGTGAGAACGAAGTCGCCAATGGAGATCTCCTCATCCACACACTCCTCAATAAAACGCTCGTCGATTCCCTCGTAGTGGCCGCAAACCAGGATCAGGCGCTCATAATCGTCCCGCAGCCGCCGGGCGTCGGCCTGATCAAAGGTCTTGCCCGCGGGAGACATATAAATGGTATGGATCCGCTCCCCCGCCTCGTCACAGATGTGCTTCCAGCACTGGTAGAGAGGATCGGCCTGCATCACAGCCCCCCGGCCTCCGCCGTAAGGGTAGTCGTCCACCTGCCGCTGTTTATTTAATGTATAGTCCCGAATCTGGTGGCACTCGATGCGGATATAGCCTCGCTCCTGAGCCCGGCCCAGAATGGACTCACACAGCATATCCCCCACCACGTCGGGGAATAACGTCATAATATCGATACGGTACATAGGTCCTGCTCCATTTCTTCCTTATAGTCTTTCCTGATTATACGCAAGTCCTTCTGGTTTTTCAATGGATTTGTTTTATTTTTCCCTGTCTTTCTCCCCCTGCGCCCCAGGCAGCACAGGCCGCCCCTCCCAGTCAAAGCTCCACACCAGATACTGCTGTCCCTGCCTCTCCAAGACCTGTGCCAGGCAAAATAATGTGTTAAGTAAAATCGGTTTACAGGTTGAAAAGGGTATGGCCAGTTGCCGGACCGCTCCCTTCTCTCGGCTGAGCACCCCCTGTGCACCTCTCAAGCAGGCACACACTACCCGGTCCCGGCAGAAATTCTCCGGATGGTTCTCCCTGTGCCACGCCTCCTGCACTCCATCTCTATCTGTAAAGGAATATACCATAACAGTCTTTCCGCCGATCAGCGGCCAGGCCCCCGCCTGCTGGAGCGTTTTTCTGGCCACCCGCCGCTCCAGACGCAGGCCGCCTCCCTGGGGGACCAGGGTCCCCAGCAGAAATTCACCCTCCGGTCCGGTGCACCACACTTTATAAAGTCCCCTGCCATCGTCGGGGCGCACCGCCTCCAGGTACACCCAGAGGTCCTCCTCCCGTACCCGTAAGGTCCCGCCGCCCGCCAGCGGCCACAGCTCCCCCAAAACGGCCCGCCCCCTCTCTCCCTCTATGTCTATGCGCGTCCTCCCAAATCCAACGCAAAATCTTTCCCTTGACAAACCGACTTTGCTCCGCTAAAATCTAGCATAAGAAATGCGACGACGGGAAAAAAGACGGCGCGTGTCCCTCTTCAGAGAGCCGGTGGTTGGTGCGAACCGGTGTGCGGCCCCTCCGTGTATAACTGGTCCCTGAGCAGTCCGCCTGAACAACAGTAAGGTGGGACGGTTGGCTTCGTTATCAGCCGCGGCCTTGTTGGAGGCTTTGAGGGCCGTTCGGGCGACCGGCGGCTGAACCAGGGTGGTACCGCGTTAGTATAACGCCCCTGACTTGAAAAAGTCGGGGGCGTTTTTGATTTTCTCCCCCGCGGCACGATCCGCCCCCCAACGCGGCGGAATCAGGAAAGGAGAGCAAGTATTATGAATCCCGGATACACAAAGTACATTCCCTTCCAGCCCCAGCAGATCGAGGGGCGCACCTGGCCTGACAAGGTGATCACCAAGGCTCCTGTCTGGTGCTCGGTAGACCTGCGGGACGGCAACCAAGCCCTGGTGGACCCCATGAATCTTCAGGAAAAGCTGGAATATTTCCATACCCTGCTGGACATCGGCGTCAAGGAGATCGAGATCGGCTTCCCCTCCGCCAGCGAGACGGAATATGAGATCTGCCGCGAGCTCATCGAGGGCGGCCACATCCCCGACGACGTGACCATCCAGGTGCTGGTTCAGGCCCGTGAGCACCTCATCAAAAAGACCTTTGAGGCCATCAAGGGCGCCAAGAACGTCATCCTCCACTTCTACAACTCCACCTCCACCCTCCAGCGCAAGGTGGTCTTCCACATGGATATGGAGGGCATCACCAAGATCGCCACCGATGCGGCCGATCTCATCTACGAGATGTCCCAGCCCATGATCCAGGAGGGCATGAACCTGCGCTTTGAGTACTCCCCCGAATCCTTCATGGGCACGGAGATGGACTACGCCGTGGACATCTGCCAGGCCGTGCTGGAACACCTCCACGCCACTCCGGAGAACAAGGTCATCCTGAACCTTCCCACCACCGTGGAGAACTGCATGCCCAACCAGTTTGCCGACATGCTGGAGTACTTCTGCAGAAAACTCCCCTCCCGGGATTGCGCCATTATCTCCCTGCACCCCCACAATGACCGCGGCTGCGGCGTAGCCACCGCCGAGATGGGCCTGTTGGCCGGCGCGGAGCGGGTAGAGGCCACCCTCTTTGGCAACGGCGAGCGCACCGGCAACGTGGATATGGTCACCCTGGCCATGAACATGTGGACTCAAGGCGTGGATCCTGAGCTGGACTTCTCCAACATCAACAAGATCAAGGACATGTACGAGCGCTGCACCAAGATGCCCGTGGGCGACCGCCAGCCTTACGCCGGCAAGCTGGTGTTCACCGCTTTCTCCGGCAGCCACCAGGACGCCATCAACAAGGGCACTCAGTATATGAAGGAGAGCGGCAGCGACTTCTGGGAGATCCCCTATCTGCCCATCGACCCCGCCGACGTGGGCCGGGAATACGAGCCCATTATCCGCATCAACTCCCAGTCGGGCAAGGGCGGCGCCGCCTATATCATGGAGCACAACTTCGGCTTCGATCTGCCCAAGGCCATGCACCCGGAGTTTGGCCACATCGTTCAGGTGGAGACCGACGCGGTGGGCAAGGAGATCACTCCCGAGCGCATCAACGAGCTGTTCCATCAGGAGTATGTGGACGTCAAGGAGCCCTACAAGCTGCTTAAGCACGCCTTCCAGGAGAGCGTGGACAACGAGGGTCACTCCCACGTCACCTTCTGGGGCACCCTCCAGCACACCGATACTATCTTTAAGGTATCCGGCGAGGGCAACGGCCCCATCGACGCCTTCTTCAACGCCATCAAGGGCGAGAAGATGGCCCGCTTCTCCTTCCTGGACTACTCCTCCCACGCCATTACCGACGGTTCCGACTCCCAGGGCGTGGCCTATATCCTGCTGAAGGACCAGCGGGATGGGAAAGAGTATTGGGGCGTGGGCCTGTCTCACAACATTAACCTCGCTCCTCTCCGCGCCATTCTGTCCGCCATCAACCGCGCCAAGCGGAAATAAATCACCTTCTTTTGCCCGGCCTGGAAATCTCCAGGCCGGGCTTTATGTTCTCTTAGCGTCTGGTTTTTATCTCTGTTTTTCCGGAAAAGCCCCAATTCTGATCTATTTTCTTCCCGTTAGTATCCAGATAAGGAATCTTAACCTCCTCTTAATATCTCGAAAGCCCGTACATGATTGACTTTTCAACGCTTTACGGTATACTTAAGATAAGAAACACCATCAGAGGAGGCGTCTTCCCATGCCAAGAACCCCAGAAGCCCCGAAATCTGCTCCCAAGGCTCCGGCCCGGATGTCCAAGAAGGACCCCCTTACCCGGGAGCAGGTCCGGGACATCAACGCCTGGTGGCGTGCAGCCAACTACCTGTCCGCCTGCCAGCTCTACTTACTGGACAACCCCCTGCTCCGGGAGCCCCTGCGCCCCGAGCACCTGAAGCGCTCCATTGTGGGCCACTGGGGCACCTGTCCGGGGCAGAACTTTATCTATACCCATCTCAATCGAGCCATTGTCAAATATGATCTCGATATGATCTATATCTCCGGACCCGGTCACGGCGGCAATGCTATCGTCGCTCAGGACTACCTGGACGGCTCTTACAGTGAGATCTATCCCAACATCAGCCAGGATACGGAGGGAATGAAGAAGCTTTTCAAGCAGTTCTCCTTCCCCGGCGGCATCCCCAGTACCGCTTCCCCGGAGACCCCCGGCTCCATCAATGACGGAGGTGAGCTGGGCTACTCTCTGGCCCACGCCTTCGGTGCGGTCATGGACAACCCCGACCTCATCGCTGCCTGCGTGGTGGGCGACGGCGAAGCGGAGACCGGCCCTCTGGCCACCTCCTGGCATTCCAACAAGTTTTTGAATCCCATTACCGACGGCGCGGTGCTGCCCATCCTCCACCTCAACGGCTTCAAGATCTCCAATCCCAGCGTATTCTCCCGGCTCACCCGGGAGGAAACCGAGATGTTCTTCAAGGGCTGCGGCTGGGAACCCCGCTTTGTGGAGGGGGACGATCCCAAGCAGATGCACCAGAAGATGGCCGCCGCCATGGACTGGGCGGTGCGTGAGATCCAGCGTATCCAGGAGTACGCCCGCAGCAGCGGCAGTGTGGAGCGTCCCCGCTGGCCCATGATCGTCTTCCGCTCCCCCAAGGGGTGGACCGGTCCGGCCCAGGTGGATGGCAAGCCCTCCGAAGGCAGCTGGCGTGCCCACCAGATCCCCATTCCCGTATGGGACGGCAAGCCCGGCCGCCTGGAGGAGCTGGAGTCATGGCTGCGCAGCTACCATCCCGAGGAGCTCTTTGACGAGCACGGCGCTCTCATTCCCCGCCTGCAGGAGCTGGCCCCTAAGGGAGATCGGCGGATGGGAGCCAACCCCCACGCCAACGGCGGTCTGCTGCTGCGGGACCTGCGCACCCCCGATTTCCGGGAGTACGGTGTGGCGGTGCCCCAGCCCGGCGCGGTGGAGGCTCAGGACACCCAGGTGCTGGGCGGCTACGTGCGGGATCTCATCAAACGCAATCTGAAATCCCGGAACTTCCGGGTCTTCGGCCCCGACGTCACCTCCTCCAACCAGCTTTCCGCCATGCTCCAGGCCACCGGCCGGCGCTGGACCGACCAGGACCAGGAGGATTTGAGCAACCATCTGGACCAGGACGGCCGGGTGATGGACTCCATGCTCTCCGAGCATATGTGCCAGGGTTGGCTGGAGGGCTATCTGCTCACCGGACGCCACGGCTTCTTCACCTGCTATGAGGCCTTTATCCGCATCGTGGACTCCATGGTGGCCCAGCACGCCAAGTGGCTGAAGGTGTGCCGTCAGCTCCCCTGGCGGCAGAAGATTGCCTCCCTCAACTATGTGCTCTCCTCCAACGTCTGGCAGCAGGACCACAACGGCTACACCCACCAGGACCCCGGCTTCCTGGACCACGTGGCCAACAAGAAAGCCGATGTGGTGCGCCTCTACCTCCCCCCCGATGCCAACTGTCTGCTCAGCTGCTTTGACCACTGCATCAAAAGCCGCAACTACATCAACGTCATTGTGGCCTCCAAGCATCCCCGGCCTCAGTGGCTCACCATGGACCAGGCGGTGAAGCACTGCACCCAGGGCATCGGAATCTGGCAGTGGGCCTCCAACGATCGGGGCGTGGAGCCCGACGTGATCATGGCCTGCTGCGGTGATACCCCCACGCTGGAGACTCTGGCGGCGGTAACCATTCTGCACCACTATCTGCCCCAGCTGAAGATCCGTGTGGTCAATGTGGTGGACCTGATGAAACTCCAGCCCCACACAGAACACCCCCACGGTCTCACCGACGAGGACTACGACGCCATCTTTACCAAGGATAAGCCCATTATCTTCGCCTTCCACGGCTATCCCACCCTGGTCCACGAGCTCACCTACCGCCGTCACAACAAGAACCTCCACGTGCGCGGCTATAAGGAGGAAGGCACCATCACCACCCCCTTCGACATGCGGGTTCAAAATGATATTGACCGCTTTGATCTGGTCATTGACACGGTAATGCGCCTGCCCCAGCTGGGCAACAGCGCCGCCTACCTCATCCAGGAGATGAAGGACAAGCTCATTGAGCACCACCAGTACATCACCACCCACGGCCAGGACATGCCTGAGATCCGCAACTGGGCCTGGAACGAGGGCAAGGGCATCTATCCGGATTAAACGAAAAATTTCTCTCTGCTTGGAATATTTCCCTCCGAAAGCGGTCATACTGGACATCGAGGTGATGTACCATGGACTACCGCGACATGTACGCCTTGTTCCGCCGCGAGCCGGAGGCCAAACGCTTCTTTGATGCTCTGCCTGACTACGTCCAGGACCAGCTGCGCATCCGGCCCAACGGGATCAAAAATCTGGAAGGTCTCAAGGACTATGCCCACCGCTGTCTGCACGGTGAGCGCGTTTAAGGAGGAATTGAACATGTCCAAGAAGGAGAAGAAGCCCCGCATGATCCCCGACGTTCCCGCCACCCCCATTCCCGGCGAGCCGGGCAAGAAGCGGAGCAACTTTGACCCCACCCCCAGATCCAAAGCCTGATCAATGCACAAACAGCGCCCCGGCGAACTTCGCCGGGGCGCTGTTTTATCCACTTAATTCGATCGCTTGCGAATCGATTCCTCTTATGATGGCGTTGGAATAGCGCTGTGTGGCATTGTTCTTGGCAAAGCTCATGGTATACACGCCCTGGTAGGTCAGCTCTCCCCCCTGCCACACGGTCAGACGGTAACTTGTATCTTCCCAGGAAGAACTGTTCCGTTCCAGCAGGGCCAGTCTCTGACCGTCCCAGTGGGCAAGCTGTTCTTTGCCTGAGTCATCCCACTGCTCATCCTCGGGCATCTGTAAGGCATGCGCCAAGGCATACTCTTTCCCATCCCAGGTGAGCAGAATCAGCTGATGATCGTTGAAGAAGAGCAGCATGTGGTCCTCCCCCTCCAGCGGATCGACCATATAGCCATTGCTGCCCATTTGACCCAGTTCCATGCGCTGGAGCAGCTGCCGTCCATCGCTGCTGAGGACATTGAGATACCACGTTTCCCCTGCCACCGTATACAGCAGCAGGTTTCCCGTTTCATTTGCAAAAAGGTTCACGGTCCGTTCTCCCTGGGGCACTTGATAGACGGTCTGAACCTGCTCCACCTTCAGGTCCGTCCAATCACGAGCCTCATCCGTAAAGACAGGGACAAAGTACACTCCATATCCTCCCTGGATATGGCTCAGATCCATCTGGACCATTCCAACCTTTTCCTCATCCTCGGAGACATGACTGTCCAGAATATAGTAATATCCTCCCTCTCCCTGAACTGCCGCTGTATTGAGTTCCAACCAGGACTGCGTATCACAGTATAACTCTATCACCTCGCCCATCTCATTGGTGGTGAGGGTGTAGGTCACCTGAATTTGAGAAGGAATTGGAATACTGAAAAAGCGTTGGAATGTCTCCTGTACTTTCAGCCACTGCTCCTTATATTCCTCGTACCCATAGTATCGATAGTCGCTCAGAAAGATAGGATAGTAGGAATAATACTCTGCCAAATACACCGTTTTAGATTTAGTCTCATTGGGACCCATGGTTTTGGCCAGATCAATGGCCGGTCTGGTCAGCATACCACCGTTCCACCAATCTTCCAGTTCCAGATCGATCCCCATATCTGAGGACATGCCGCCGCTAAAAGAGGGCATGGATATCTCAGGCGGGTAGTCATGAAATTCGTGGAAATTCAGAGCTTTCTGTGAAAAACGAAATTCACTTGTGGCTTCCGTCGCATTTGCAGCGGTAAACTTGGTATCCCAGAACAGCTGATTAAACATCTGGTTGTGGACCGTAATGGTTAGACCTTGGGCGGCGGCGGGATCCCCCTGCAGGGTAGTCTGGGTCACCTCCACCGCCTCGTTATCCTTGCTCACCCAAACGGACATCCCGGCCAGACCGCCCACAGCCAGACAAATCAGCAGCAGGAACAGAAGAAAACTCTTTTTCATGGCTCCTCCTCTCCCGTCAGATCTTTCAGAGCCTGAACCACCCGGTCGGCCTTGTAGCGGTAGGTCTCCTTGACAAAGTCCATGAGGGTCTTGCCCTGCTCCTCCAGCTCCAGGGTAGTCACATCTCCCACCAGCTTGCCCTTTTGCAGCAGCAGCGCCCGACCGATAAAATGCTCCACCTCCTCCAGCAGATGAGTTGAGAGCAGCACCGTCTCATTGGGCTCCAGAATTCCCAGCAGCACCTTATAAAAGTCCTCCCGGTTAAATACGTCGTTGCCCGCGAAGGGTTCATCCATCAGAATATAATCCGCTCCCTGGCTCAGGGCCAAAATTACTTCCAGCTGGTTTTTCTGCCCGGTGGAGAAAGAGCGGGCGGGTTTATGGACGGGCAGCTCGAAGAAATCCAGCAGCGCCCGGAACCGTTTGTCCCGGAAGTTGGGAAAATGCTCCTGATAAAACTGCCGGTGGCTCTCCGGACTGAGATTGGGAAAGAAGGAGTGCTCGCAGGTAGCAAAGGAGAGCCGGGTAATATTTTTTGGGGTGATGGGCTCTCCGTTCAGGGTGATGGTACCCTTATATGGGATAAAGCCAAAGATGCACTTCATCAGGGTCGTTTTTCCTGCGCCATTCTCGCCAAACAATCCTACGATCTCACCCTGAGGGATCTTCAGGTCCACCCCGTCCAGAGCTGTCTTGCTTCCGTATTGCTTGATTACTTGCTTCAACTCCAACATAGCGCTCATCTCCCTACCAGCGCGCTCCAAAAGCGCGTCCACTGTCCCGGCACCAGACAAGATGCCGGCGTACACTTCATATAGATCAGGTAACATACCGCTGTGGTCACTGCCGTCAGTACCAGGCATATCCCCACACCTATCAGCGGCAGCGTCCAGCACCGACGGGCATATTCTCTGGGGTCCGGCAGACGGCGCATGAGATAGATGCTCATGCTGCCCTGACGGTGATAGGCCTGGAACCAAAATCCTTTTGCTACCAGCAAACCGATTAGAATCAGGAACCCTGCCGGCACAAACCGGAACACCTGGCCAAAGTCAGCCATCCGGGCGTCGAGAAGCAAAATCCGTTTTCCGTTCTGCGTCGTATACAGATCAGAAAGCGCCATGGCATATGCTCCCATATAAGCCACTACCGCCCAAAGTGCGGACAGAAACAGCCCCAGCATCAGGTTGACCCGCTCCCGCTCTGCAGAAATTCCAAGGGGGATATGAGCTTTCAGCCAGCTCTCAAACTTAATTGTCCAGTCTCTCATAGGGCTCCCCCTCCCCATTATCCTCACTGTCCCACACGGTCATCCGGGCAACGGCCGCCGCTGCAAAGCAAAATGCCACAACAAAAAAGCCTGCGTCTCCGTCCAGGTTGGAAACTCCGGTTCCTCCATACCCAGACCAAAAAAGGACTAAAATCAGGCTGATCGATGCCGCAGGCGCTCGGCCCAGGCGCCGCAGTCTTGCTCCGCTGGCGGCGCACAGACCCAGTGCCGCCATCATGCATGCGTTGGTGGCCCACCGCGCCCAGCCAGCCAGAGGCAGCATACTAAAGAAGAACGGCGTGCGATAGATACTAAGAAGCACCGTCTGCTCCGTCACCTGCTCTGCCGGCAGGTTCTGTCGGTACAGCAGACACATGACCAGAACCAAAGCAGCCTGGAAGGCCCACAGCAGCAAGAAGGACAGCGTACCGTACAGGCCATAAAGCAAGTTTCCTTGTCTGCGCCCGATTCCCAGACGGTCCAGTGTATAGTCTCTCCACTGTCCGGCTGTAAGGATCAAAATCAAGCTCAGCAGCACCAGAGCCGCAATCCAAACCCACTGCAAATGGGTGTTTTCCGCTATCTCATCAACGGGTAGGGAGTACATGGAATAGATCTCTTCTCCATTTTCACCGATCCCCACCACTTCACTGAATTGTTTCTCCAGATTTGGGATAAACAGCGCCAGCTCTACCACTGCCATCACCGCAAACAGAGCCAATTCTTTATATAAGGTACTGCGGGCCATCAGGGATAAATAAGATCGACAGGCTCTCATAGTTCTCCTCCTTCCCGGTCCCACAGCCGGGCCACCAATTCCAGGGCCTCCTCTTTCGAGTTGCCCGTCTCCTTCAGAGCCGCTACCAGTACGGCGATTTCGCCTTCCAACAGCTTGGTCCGCACGTCCCGCACCTTCCTCTCGTCCAGCGTCAGCACACTTTTTGCTCCGGAGCGGGACTCCATCAGTTCCTCCTCCTCCAGCAGCCGGTAGGCCTTCTGCACCGTGTTGGGGTTGACCCCCAGCATGGCAGACAGGGTACGGCGGGAGGGCAGCTCCTCCTGGTCCCGGGCCGTTCCAGCCGCTATGGAGCGCTCCACAAAGCGCATGATCTGCAAATAGATGGGTACTCCCTCTTCCATGCGGAAGGAATCAAAGGCAAGCAAGGTCCTCCCTCCTTTCAACCGTATTATATGACTAATACACTTTCTAAGTGTATTATACAAGTAACACACTTTACTGTCAATCTCTTTTGTGCGATTTTCCATCTTATCCTTGTACATCTCTCCCCCTTTTTGTGGTTTTTCTCTTGTCACCTGGAATAAAACGCGGTATCTTTAAAGGGAACTAGAAACTGGAGGAATCACCATGGCGACCCTGAAAGAATTAGCTGACCGTACCGGCTGCTCTCCGGCGGCCATCTCCCGCATCCTCAACGCGGACCCCACCCTCTCTGTCAGCGAGGAGACCCGCCGCCGCGTTCTGGAAGAGGCCGGACGCTTGAATTACTCCGCCTCCAAGAGCCGACGGGGCCGGGCTCCCAAGCCGCTGATGCGCGTGGGACTGGCCGAAATGCTCTCCAGCTCCCGCCAACTGGACGACCCCTACTTTCTCTACCTGGGCAACCACGTGCGCCAGGGCTGTCAGGAGCGGAAATATGCCTGTGTCCCCCTGGAGCACCGGGAGGGCGGTTTTCTCCTGCCCGAAGGCGAGACGGTGGACGGCATCGTGGCCATCGGCTACTTCCCGCCCGAACAGATCCAGGCTCTGGAGACCATTTCCAAACATCTGGTCTTTCTTGACTTCTCCCCGGACGAGGTTCGCTATGACTCGGTGGAGCTGGGCTACGAGCTGGGTATCCGTCTGGCTCTGGAGGCCCTCACCGCTCTGGGCCACCGCCGCCTGGCCTTTGCAGGCCCTGCGGACCGGCCTTACGGCCAGCTGGGACCAGAGCCCCGGTACCAGGCTTTTCTCCAGCTCACCGCGCCTCAGCCCCAGCTGAGCTGCCAAGTGGTCTCCTGTCCCATGCAGGGCCGGGCCATCGAGCCCAACCTCACCGACCTGCTCTCCCACCCCCAGGACCGTCCTACCGCCCTGCTGTGTGCCAACGAGGAGATCGCTCTGGCCGCTGTGCGCACGGCCGAACATCTGGGCCTGGACATTCCGGGGGACCTTTCGGTAGTCTCCTTCAATGACACGCCCCGTTCCGCTCTGGTACGCCCTGCCCTCACCTCCGTATCCGTCCACACCCAGGAAATGGCCAACGCCGCCCTGCGTCTGCTGGCCGAACGGGTGCTTGGCAGTGTCCCTGCCCCCCGCACTTGGCCGCAAAAAGTGGTCGTCCCCCCCTCCCTCTCTCTGCGGGAGAGTACCGGTCCGTCTAACTGCTGAAATTCAACATGAATTCTTGTGCAAACTGCCAGATTGAATTTTTAGTAAAAAATAAATATACTAGGTACAACAAAATATAAATGAGGTGACCACCATGCGAACTTGTGAATCTTTGCGCCGTTCCCTGTCCGCCGGAGAGTGTGACCAGATCCTTGCCAGCCTGTATGCCCTGGATGGCGCGGACAGCAGCCTGGCTGCCGCCCGTGCCCGTGCTCTGCGTGCGGTGGAGGAGTTCCAGTCTGCCTTCTCCCCCGCCGAAGATACCGCTGCCGCTCTGTTCAGTGGCCCCGGCCGCACCGAGATCGGCGGCAACCACACTGACCATCAGCACGGCCATGTACTGTGCGGCAGCGTGGATCTGGACATGATCTGCTGCGCCGCTCCCAACGGCCTGAATGTCATCCGCATCATCTCCGAGGGCTACCCCGCCCTGGAGGTAGAACTGGACCAGCTGCTCCCCCGCCCGGAGGAGCGCAACACCTCCGCCGCTCTGGTGCGGGGCGTGGTGGCCAAGATTCAGGAGCTGGGCCACAAGGTGGGTGGTTTTGACGCCTGGGCCACCTCCAGCGTGCTGTCCGGTTCCGGCCTGTCCTCCTCCGCCGCCTACGAGGTGCTGGTGGGCAACATCGTCAACCACTTCTTCTGTGAGGGCGCCCTTACCCCCATTCAGATCGCCAAGATCGGCCAGTACGCCGAGAACGTCTACTTCGGTAAGCCCTGCGGCCTGATGGACCAGATGGGCTCCTCCGTGGGCGGCGCGGTAGCCATTGACTTCGCTGACCCCACCGCCCCTGTGGTGCGGAAGGTAGACTACGACTTCTCCAAGTCTGGCCACGCCCTGTGCATCGTGGACACCGGCTCCTGCCATGCCGACCTCACCGACGACTACGCCGAAATTACCCAGGAAATGGGCGCCGTGGCCGCTCACTTCGGCAAGCAGTTCCTGCGGGATGTGCCCGAGGAGCAGTTCCGCGCGGAACTTCCCTCTCTGCGGGTACGCTGCGGCGACCGTGCCGTGCTGCGGGCTCTCCACTTCTATGACGACGACCGCCGTGCAGTAGAAGAGGCCGATGCCCTGGAGGCGGGCGACTTTGACCGCTTCCTGGCTCTGGTGAATGCCTCCGGCATCTCCTCCTCCCTGTATCTGCAGAACACCTGGTCCATCGCCGACCCCAAGCAGCAGGCCATCCCCATGGCGCTGGCCATCGGCCAGGAACTGCTGGAGGGCACCGGCGCTATCCGGGTCCACGGCGGCGGCTTTGCCGGCACCATCCAGGCCTTTGTCCCTGTGGAGAAGCTGACGGCCTTTAAGAGCGGCATGGAAAAGCTGCTGGGCACCGGCATGTGCCATATCCTCCACATCCGTCCTCAGGGCGGCTGCGTCATTCTGGCCTAAGCAAATCAGAAAGGAAGCACAAGAACATGGCTATTCTTGTTTTGGGCGGAGCCGGCTACATTGGCTCCCATACCGTATATGAACTCATTGACGCCGGCCGGGACGTGGTGGTAGCCGACAACCTGCTCACCGGTTTTCGTGCCGCGGTCCATCCCAAGGCCCGCTTTTATCAGCTGGACATCCGGGACCGCAGCGCCCTGGATGAGCTGTTCACCAAGGAGAAGATCGAAGGCGTGATCCACTTTGCCGCCTCCTCCCAGGTGGGCGAGTCCATGTCCGACCCTCTCAAGTACTACGACAACAACCTTCACGGAACCATGGTGCTCCTCCAGGCCATGGTGGCCCACGGAGTGGACAAGATCGTCTTCTCCTCTACCGCCGCCACCTACGGTGAGCCTGAGCGGGTGCCCATTCTGGAGACCGACCGCACCGATCCTACCAACTGCTACGGCGAGACCAAGCTGGCTATGGAGCACATGATGCGCTGGGTCTCCCGGGCTCACGGTCTGAAGTATGTGGCTCTGCGCTACTTCAATGCCTGCGGTGCCCACCCCTCCGGCGCCATCGGTGAGGCCCACAACCCTGAGACCCACCTCATTCCCCTGATCCTTCAGGTGCCCAACGGCCAGCGGGAGAAGATCTCCATCTTCGGTGACGACTATCCCACCAAGGACGGCACCTGCATCCGGGACTACATCCACGTCTCTGACCTGGCCCAGGCTCACATCCTGGCTCTGGACCACCTGCTCCAGGGCGGCGAAAGCGACGTGTTCAACCTGGGCAACGGCGTGGGCTTCACCGTAAAGGAAGTCATCGACGTGGCCCGGGCTGTCACCGGCCACCCCATCCCCGCCGAGACCTGCCCCCGCCGGGCCGGCGACCCCGCTCAGCTCATCGCCTCCTCCAAGAAGGCGGTGGAACAGCTGGGCTGGAAACCCAAGTACAATGACCTGAACACCATTATTGCTTCTGCCTGGAAGTGGCACAGTGCCCACCCCAGAGGCTACGAGGAGGCTTAATTATGATCGACTACGCCATTGAAAAACTGCTTGCCTATGCTCTGGAAAAAGAGCTGATCCAGCCCTGTGAGAAGCTGTGGGCTCTGAACACCCTGCTGGAGGTGCTGGAGCTGGACAGCTATACCCCCTCCGGCAAGGAAGTGGGTGAGGTAGATCTGCCCGCCGTGCTGGACGAGCTGATGGACGACGCTTACGCCCGGGGCGTGATGAAGGAGAACTCCATCGTCTACCGCGACCTGTTTGACACCAAGATCATGGGCGCTCTCACCCCCCGCCCTGCCCAGGTGATTGAGAAGTTCCAGACTCTGCGGGCGGAGGACCCCCAGAAGGCCACCAACTGGTACTATCAGTTCAGCCAGGACACCAATTACATCCGCCGGGACCGCATTGCCAAGGACATGCAGTGGAAGGCTCCCACCGAGTACGGCGAGCTGGACATCACCATCAACCTGTCCAAGCCCGAGAAGGACCCCAAGGCCATTGCCGCCGCCCGGAACCTGCCCGCCTCCGCCTATCCCCGCTGCCAGCTGTGCGCGGAGAATGAGGGCTATGCCGGCCGGGTGAACCACCCCGCCCGCCAGAACCACCGCATCGTACCCATCACCATCAATGGCTCCCCCTGGTTCCTGCAGTACTCCCCCTATGTGTACTACAACGAGCACTGCATCTGCCTCAACAGCGAGCACACCCCCATGAAGATTGACAAGGCCTGCTTTGGCAAGCTGCTGGACTTTGTGGGCCAGTTCCCCCACTACTTTGTGGGCTCCAACGCCGACCTGCCCATCGTGGGCGGTTCCATCCTGGCCCACGACCACTTCCAGGGTGGCCGGTACACCTTCGCCATGGCCAAGGCTCCCGTAGAGACCCCCTTCACCTTCCCTGGTTATGAGGACGTACAGGCTGGCATCGTGAAGTGGCCCATGTCTGTGGTGCGCCTGACCTGCGCCGATCCCCAGCGACTCATCGACCTGGCCGACCACATTCTCACTGCCTGGCGCGGCTACACCGATGAGAAGGCTCTGATCCTGGCCGAGACCGACGGTGAGCCCCACAACACCATCACCCCCATTGCCCGCCGCCGCGGCGAGGACTATGAGCTGGACCTGGTGCTGCGCAACAACCTGACCACCGAGGAGCACCCCCTGGGCGTCTATCATCCCCATGCGGAGCTGCACCACATCAAGAAGGAGAACATTGGCCTCATCGAGGTCATGGGTCTGGCTGTCCTGCCCGCCCGTCTGAAGGCGGAGCTGGCCGCCGTGGCCGAGAAGCTGGCCAAGGGCGAGGACCTGCGTGCCGATCCCCTCACCGCCTCTCACGCTGACTGGGCTGAGGGCTTTAAGGGCAAGTATGAGATCACCGCCGATAACGCCCTGGACGTGGTCCAGAAGGAGACCGGCCTGGTGTTTGCCCAGGTGCTGGAGCACGCCGGCGTCTACAAGCGCAACGCCGAGGGCAAGGAGGCCTTCCTCCGCTTCCTGAACACTCTGTAAAGGAATATTGCCTGCCACTTATTTTTCATTAGAAAACCCGGCTGAGAGACTATTTAGTCTCCCAGCCGGGTTTCTTTCTGTCTGTATTTTAGGAGAGCTCGAACATTCCGTTATAGAGCTGGTAATATACCCCCTGCTGTTCCAGCAATTCATCATGATTGCCCCGCTCCACAATCTTACCGTGCTCCAACACCATGATGGCGTCAGCATTACGGACCGTGGACAGCCGGTGAGCGATAACAAATACCGTGCGTCCCTCCATCAGCTGGTCCATGCCCTTCTCAATCAGGGTCTCGGTGCGGGTATCGATGGACGAGGTGGCCTCATCCAGAATGAGCACCGGCGGGTCGGCCACCGCCGCTCGGGCAATGGCCAGCAACTGCCGCTGTCCCTGGGAGAGGTTGGCGCCGTCAGCGGTGACCAGGGTGTCGTAGCCCTTAGGCAGGCGGCGGATAAAGGAGTCGGCATTGGCGATGCAGGCCGCCCGCTGGATCTCCTCCATGGTAGCATCCAGTTTCCCGAAGCGGATGTTGTCAGCGATGGTCCCGGTAAACAGGTGGGTGTCCTGGAGAACAATCCCCAGAGAACTGCGCAAAGCGCTCTTCTGGATATCCCTCACGTCGATCCCGTCATAGAGGATGCGTCCCCCCTGCACATCATAAAACCGGTTGATGAGGTTGGTGATGGTGGTCTTTCCCGCACCGGTGGAGCCCACAAAGGCGATCTTCTGCCCCGGCTTGGCATACAGACTCACATCTCTCAACACGGGGTGTCCGGGCTCGTAGCCGAAGTCCACATGCTCAAAGCGCACATCGCCCCGCAGGGGAATATCCTCTCCCGCCGGCTTATGCCAGGCCCAGCCCTGCCCTTCCTTTTCCAGACTCACGGCTCCCTCATCCACCTCAGGAGCTTCATCCATGACCTCAAAGACACGCTCGGCACCTGCCAGCGCAGCCAGCAGGAAGTTGCTCTGCTGGGTAAACTGATTGATGGGCGCGGCGGCCTGACGCACAAAGACCAGATAGCTGGCCAGACTGCCCGCGTCGGTCATCCCTTTCAGGGCCATAATGCCTCCCAGGACAGAAACAATGGCGTAGTTGATATAAGAGATGGTCACCACCGCGGGGATCATGGTAGCGGCATAGCCCTGGGCTCCGGTACCTGCCCGGCGGAGAGCCTCATTCTTCTCATCAAAAATCTCCATGCTGGCCTGCTCGTGGTTGAAGACCTGTACCACTTTCTGTCCGTTGACCATCTCCTGGATATAACCATCCAGATCGCCCAGACAGGCCTGCTGTTTGGTGTAGTAAGCCCGGCTGCGGCGGCTGCTGAAGCGGATGTAGGCAAACATGGCCGCATAACACACAACCACCACCAGGGACAGCCGCCAGTTGAGCACAAAGAGCAAAATCAGGGTGCCCGTCATCTGAATGAAGCTCTGGATGGCCATGGCAAAGCTGTTGTTGAGCGCATCGGCGATGGTGTCCACGTCGTTGGTGAAGTAACTCATAATATCGCCGTGCCGGCGGGTATCAAAGAAGCGCAGAGGCAAAGTCTGGAGGTGGGCAAACAGATCCCGCCGGATATCCAGCAGTACCTTCTGGGCCGCCCGCACCATGGTCTGAGTATATCCAAAGGAACACAGCACGCCGATCCCATAGATGATCACCGTCAGGGCAATTCCCTGAATCAGGGTCTCCATATTTCCCGACACCAGCGCGTTGACTACCGGACGAATCATGTAGGTGCCCAGCAGATTGGCAGTAGCACTGACAGCCACCAGCACCCCCACTGCCAGCAGCAGGAACTTGTGCCGTCCCAGGTAGGAGAGGAAGGTCTTTACCGTATAGCCCAGACGCTTGGGCTTTTTCCCGCTGAAGGTTCTAGCCATGGAGCTCCCCTCCTTTCATCTGGGATGCGTAGATCTCCTGGTAGATGGGGTCACACTCCAGGAGCTGCTGGTGGGTCCCTACCGCGTGGACCTTGCCGTCATCCAGAATGATGATCTGGTCCGTATTCATCACCGAGGTGATCCGCTGGGCGATGATGATCTTGGTCACACCCTCCAGGCTGGCCAGCTCCCGGCGGATTTTTCCCTCGGTCGCGGTGTCCACCGCACTGGTAGAATCATCAAAGATGAGCACTTTAGGATGCTTGAGCAGCGTTCGAGCGATGCACAACCGCTGCTTCTGTCCGCCGGAGACATTCACACCGCCCTGCCCCAAGTCGCTCTTGAGGCCGCCGGGCATTTCCGAGACAAATTCATCGGCGCAGGCCGCCCTACAGGCCGCCCACAGCTGCTCCTCCTCTGCCTGGGCATCGCCCCAGCGCAGGTTCTCCTCCACTGTACCGGAAAAAAGCACGTTCTTTTGCAGCACAATACCTACCGCGTCCCGCAGGGCGTGGATATCATACTCCCGCACGTCCCGGCCGCCTACCCGGACACTTCCTTCGGTGGCATCGTAGAGGCGGGGAATGAGCTGTACCAAGGTGCTCTTGGCCGAGCCGGTACCACCCAGAATGCCCACAGTCTGCCCCGCCTTGATATGCAGATCTACCTGAGACAAGGCATATTCCTGCGCATCCGCATGGTATTTAAACGATACTCCTTCAAAGTCCACACTACCGTCGGCCACCTGGGTGACCGCATCCTGAGGCGAGGTGATCTGGGGCTGCTCCTCCAACACCTGGGTAATGCGGTGGACACTGGCCAGAGACCGGGTGAGCAGTAAAAATACGTTGGAGAGCATCATCATGGAGTTCATGACCTGAAACACATAGCTGAGAAATCCCGTCAGGTCTCCCACCAAAAGGTCTCCGTCCAGGATCATGTTTCCTCCAAACCACATGATGAGTACGATGGCGGTATACATGGTCAGCTGCAGGGAGGGCAGATTCAGCACTGCCCAGCGGAAGGTCTCCTTGGAGGTATCCGCCAGACGGCTATTGACCACCTGAAAGCGCTCCTCCTCCGCCTCGCCCCGGACAAAGGCCTTCACTGCCCGGATGGCTGTCAGGTTCTCCTGCACTACATTGTTCAGCCGGTCCACTGCTTTCTGGAGCCGTCCATACATGGGCGCTACCTTCCGCACGATGCAAAAGAGAATGGCTCCCAGAATGGGGGCACACACGATAAAAATCACGGCCAGCCGGGCGTTCATCCAGAACGACAATCCTACTCCCATCACCAGCATGATGGGGCTGCGCACCAGAGGCCGGAATCCGCCGTTGATGGCGTTTTGCAGCACTGTCACGTCAGTGGTCATCCGAGTAACCAAGGAAGCCGCGTCAAAGTGGTCCAGATTGGCAAAGGAATAGCGCTGAACCTGAGCAAACTGGGCGCGGCGCACCTGGGCTCCCCAACCATAGGATGCCCGGGCAGCAAACCGGGCATAGAGCAGCCCAGTCACCAGGGCACAAAGAGCGCATATTCCCATTTGGCCTCCCTTATGGAGAACGTAATCAATATCCTGATTGGCTACACCCACGTCGATGAGGTCTGCCATCAGCACCGGGATCACCAGTTCAAAGCAGGTCTCCACCACAACCAGCAAGGCGCCGATCAGCAGATCCTTTCGATAGGGACCAAGATAGCGCAGCAAACGCTTCAGCTCTCCCATCGCTCTTCCTCCTTCCCCTCCCGGAGATTCCGGTACGCCCGCACCAGGAAGTCCGCAAACTGCTGCCGCTCCTCCAGCGTAAAGCCCTGGAGCATCTGCTCCTCTTCCTGGGCACAGAACTCTGTCCAAGCCTGTACCGCCTGCCGTCCCTTTTCGGTCAGCTCCGCCAGGTCGCCGCGCCGGCTGGTCTCGTCCCTTCTGCGCACTACAAAGCCGCCTCGCTCCAAGGCGTCTACCATCCGGGACACCGCCGCTGGGTCAATCTCAAAATAGTCCGCCAACTCCTTCTGCCGGCAGGGACCATGGCTGTTCAGATAGACCAGAAGTTTAGGCTGCCCCGCCCCCAGGCCAACTCGCCCAAAACAGGGACGCAAATAATTGCGCTGAGCATGAAACGCCCGGTAGAGCAGCATGTGAAAGGTTCGTTCCATCAGTTATCCCCTTCCCTTTTCTTGACATATCAATTATTGATATGTCAATTATAGCAGTTCACTTTTTTCTGTCAATTCCCCCATAAAAATAGCCGGAGAGGCTCTGCACTTCCTCTCCGGCGTATAAATTTGATTTATTCTGCCTGTTCTGCAGCGCCTTCCGGCTGCGCCTCTTTCTCCACCGGACGATTCATCGGTCCGGCAATGGGCACAAACTCCGGTTCCTCCTCCATATGTTCCTTGGTCCCCACGCAGCGGTTGATGGGGGTACCCAGATTATGGAACTTCTCCTCGTAATCGGTCATGACCCCCTGAATGCCGTTGGCATGCAGATCTCGGGTCACCTCTGACAGCGTGTACCCCGCCTTGGGGAACTGAAACAAAGAGTATTCAAACAGGTCCCGGTTATCCGTCTTAAAGTGGATCTCTCCCCCGTCCTTCAGCACTCCGCGGTACAGCACTAGGAAGTTCTTATGGGTCAGACGACGCCGGGCATGGTGATTAGACGGCCAGGGATCGCAGAAATTGATAAACAGCCGGTCTACCTCTCCCGGGGCAAAATAATCTCTCAGTCGGGCCGCATCGCCGTCCACAAAGAACACATTCGTCAGTTTCTTCTCTGCACAGCGCTCCATGGCAATGACCATCGCGTCAGGCACGCGCTCCACCGCAATATACAAAACGTCAGCGTGCTGCTCCGCCATTTCCGCTGTAAAACGTCCCTTGCCGCACCCCAACTCCAGCCAGATCTGCTTTGCCTCGGGCATCAGCTCCCGCCACTTTCCTCGCTGGCCTGCCGGATCAGACACCAAAAACTGAGCGCAGCGCTCCATTCTGGGGATCAGGTTGGGCTTTTTTCTCATTCGCATCCCATGTTCACCTCACACTTTTTTCGCAATCATATTACCATACTCAAACAACACTTGCAATCTTTTTAAAAATATACTATACTAATATAGCTTCACGCATGTTGGTGCTCTGTGAGCAAATCAATTTTGCATCAACAATCCTATAACCGGGTGTGGCGCAGTTGGTAGCGCGCTTGCTTTGGGAGGATACGCCCAGCCACCACACAACTTCATATCCGGGTGTAGCGCAGTTGGTAGCGCGCCTGCTTTGGGAGCAGGATGCCGCAGGTTCGAATCCTGTCACTCGGACCATCTTCCTTAGAAAAACCGCCTAAATAGGCGGTTTTTCTGCATTTTTAGTTTGATTTTTGCGATTTTGGTGATTGCTGTTTTGCGGCGGTTTTTGGGGCAGAAAAGCGGCGGGCACATGATTGAGGATTGCAGTTGAAAACGCCAAATCCCTAACCCATCCCTAACCGGCACGACTGTCGTATTCTTCAGTACGGATACGAGGATTTCTTGAGTTTTCCAGACTTATCCTTTATAATAGTTCTACAGTGCGTCTTTGTGCCACCAAGGCAGTCGTGTGGATGTATTCCCATGCGGCTTTTTTAGAAGGTGAGTTATGGAAATTACGATTAATATTAATGCTGATACGGTTTCTGTCATTGCTGCTGTGATTGCATTTTTGTCGATGATTATTTCTTGGAGACAGGCACGCATTTCAAAAAAATCCTTAAAAATGGAGTCAGCAATTTTTAATGACCGAAAGCCAAACTTCACCTTTGACTCTATTGTTGATTGTTATTGTATTAACGACGAGAGGGACAACAATGTACACCTTCGTTTCCTCATTCTACTTACGAACCGGTCAGATCGACCCATGACAATCAATCAGATTCGTTTGAGAATTCGTGGAGAATCTCTTGAACTAATTGTACGACCGATACTCGCTGACGATTTCTTAAATAGCGGTGATAACATCGAGGGAAATCACTCCATGAGAAACTGGGTACAGTTTGATCTTCCTCGTCATCAATATCTGGATCTGGGTATTCTTGATTACACCATTGAATTACAAGACGCACATGGTAATTTGCAAAAGAATACAGCCATCTTTTTAAGGGAAGAGGTTCGCAACTATGAAGATGATGTGGAAACCTAAATCCATTAAAACTGATGAAATTATTGCTACAGTTGTTAGTATTGCTGCGTTATCTTCTGTTGGAGTCGCTAATGGACGTACAATACCTGTGATAATCCTCCAGCCCGATGAAGCTCACAAAATTGATGCAGTTATTAATGCTCATTCTGGTATCTCTGGGGGAAACTGTGAATCCCAGTGGGGATGCACCTATGACCGCAATACAATATTGCTTCATTTGGAGTTCACTGAACCATTAGCAGTAAAAATCATTATTCCACTTGATATTATTCAAAACGGAGCAACTGTTGATCAAATAATTCACACACAATGCCTCTTTTTAATGACTGGGAATCCAGGCATGAAGCTGTCTCAAAACTTGCATAAGGAACGTATTCTGTTAGAGGTTCCAAGTCGAGAGTTTGCTAAGGAATGGAGGAAACTATACAAGAAAAAATATTGCAAGCACCTCAGGAAAACCTATCACATTTCCGATAAAGCTGCGAGAGAGGTCTTTGATAAGTTACAGGAGGAATTTAGTTGCATTAAAAAAATGCGAATAAATTAGCACAAGAGCACCATCGGCCACCTTTTCAGTAGTCGATGGCGCTCTTTCTTGATTATTCCACCGTCTCGAACGTATCACCTTGCACCGGTTCTCCTCCGGCGGGTCAGGCGGTTCTGGCTTGGTCGTAGTCATTTCCATGAAGCCGCCGGTATTCTCTGCGGCTCCTGGCTACATGTCTACGCTGCGTAGGTTGTGAAGCCTCACCCCTCCTGTTATAATCTCGATAAAATCTTTGTACAGGAGACCAAACTCATGAACTTATATGTCACCGGCAACACCATCAGGCAGCTGCGGGGCAGAAAAAGATGACGCAGGCAGAACTTGCAGACAAGATCGATGTCAGCAGCAAGACCATTTCCAAGTGGGAGACCGCCAAGGGGCTGCCGGATATCTCGCTCCTTGAACCGCTTTCCGCCGCCCTGGGTGTCTCTGTCATGGAACTCATGAAAGGCGACGCTGTCATCAATCAAAACAGATCCGCCAATCTGCTTCGCTCCAAGCTGTATGTCTGCCCCATCTGCGGCAACGTGATCCACACCCTGGGGGATACGGTCATCAGCTGCTGCGGCGTGTATCTTCCGGCTTTGGAGGCTGAGGCGCCGGATGAGCACCATGAGATCCAGATCGAGCCGGTAGAAGATGAGCACTTCATCACCGTCCATCATCCCATGACAAAATCCCACTACATTTCCTTTTTGGCCTATGTGACATTCGAAAAGTTTCAGATGATCAAGCTGTACCCGGAAGGAAACGCAGAGTGCAGATTTCGTCTCCGTGGTCGAGGATACCTGTATTACTACTGCAATCGCCACGGATTGATGATGAAGCAAATCCGGTAACCAGGTGCGATAAACACAAAGCGCAGTCAGAGTGCATCCGCAAAGGATACACTCTGACTTTTAATATATAGGGCTCCTTTTACCCCACCCTCTCGAACGGTATCACCTTGCACCGGCTCTCCTCCGGCGGATCAGGCGGCTCGGGTTCCGGCTTGGCTGTGGCCGTTTCCATAAAGCCGCCGATCTTCTCCGCCGCGCCTCTCTGCATCTCGTTGGTGATGTGCGTATAGGTATCGAGGGTAAATCCGGCGCTGAAGTGGCCCAGCATGCTGGACAGGGTCTTCACATCCACGCCGCTGGAGAGTGCCATGGTGGCAAAAGTATGCCTTAAATCATGAAAGCGCACGTGCTCCTCGATGCCGGCCATTGCCAGCAGCTTGCGGTTGATCCTGGACACCGCGTCCGGGCTCCAGTAGCCGCCAGTGCGGGGCGATGGGAACAGGATGGGGTTGTCGGGGTGCTGTTCATGCTCCCGCACCAGGATGTCCACCGCCTGCTGGGACAGCGCCACCCTGCGGACGGAGTTCTTGGTTTTCGGCTCGGTTATCACCAGCTCCCCGTCGATGCGGGTGACCTGCTTGCTCACCGAGAGGATGCGGTCCTTCACATTCAGGTCATCCCACAGCAGCGCCAGCAGTTCCCCCCGCCGCAGGCCGCTTGACAGCTCCAGGAAGAACATGGGCAGGACACCGTACTTCTCCGCCTCGCTGAGATATACCCCCAGCTTCTCCGGCGGGATGATGGCCATCTCCTTTTTCTCCTTGGGCGGGATGCGGCAGTTGTCGCAGGGATTGTATGGAATGATCCGCTCTTTGACCGCCTGTTTCAGCGCCGCAGCCAGCACCATGTGGATGCGCCGTACCGTACTTCCGGACAATTCCGTGTTGGTCTGCTTTTCAAAGCGCTGCACCCGCCCCTTGGTTTTGGAATCATTGTACATCTTCTGAATCTGGATGGCGGTGAGCCGTTTGAGTTTTACTCCTCCGATGGCCGGCACGATGTGGTTCTCGATGACATTCTCGTAGGTCTTGGCGGTGTTGGGGCGAATCACAGGTTTGCTGTAGGTTTCAAACCACAGTCTGCACCATTCCGCTACGGTGTAGTCCTCGTTGTGATTGACCGGAATGCCCCGGTTATCCCGGATAGCCCGATCCAGCTTCTCCTTGCACTCGGCCCGTGTCTTGGCGGACACACTTTTCTGGATGGCCCGGCCGGTGATGGGGTCGATGCCCTGGGTGTATCTGCCCTCCCAGCGGCCGTTGGGCTTCTTTCGGATGCTGCCCTCGCCATTTGCTCGTTTCTTTGCCATTGATCATCCCTCCTTTGGCAACACAAACAAATACCACAGAATCTCGGAAATAGCTATCACAATATTTCAGATTTTTTTGCGGCCTGCTCGTCGATCCACGCCATGAGCTTATCGCGGGGGACGATGATGCGGCTGCCCAGGGTGATGGTGGGGAAATCCTTCCGGTGGGCTACCTCGTAGGCGTGGGCCAATCCGATGCCCAGCACATCGGACACATCCTGCACGGTCAGCATCAGAGGGAGTTCATTAAAAGAGTTGTACTTGGATCGTTTCATTGGATTCCTTTCTACCCTTCCATCGGAAGGGATTTTATTCTTTGTTTTGCGGCCCATTTTCTGCGCCGCTCACATGGTCATTTCGGGCTGCTGCTCCTCATGGTCGTCCGGCTTGTGGCCCAGGGCGATCTTCTTCTCCCGCAACTTTCTGAGCCGCTTGCGGTCGATCTGGATGCCGCCGGGGCGGGATCTGGGCAGGGAGTTGTCCTGGAAGATCCGGCTCATGTGGTAGAGCAGCCGCGTCACCGCCAGCATCACATCGGGCGGGCGCTGTCCCTCCCTGTGATCCAGAAGGTACCGGGCGTATTCGTTCCCCTGCTCCGCGGACCGGGTCAGCCAGAGGATTGCCTGGTCCTCATCCCGGGGTACTTCCTTTCCCATGAGATACAGCTTGCCCAGCAGGTACTGGGCATAGGGATTCCCACCCTCGGCGGAACGGGTGAACCACTCCACCGCGCCCGCCGTGTCCTGTTCCGTGATCTCACCCTTGAGCAGCTCCTTGCCCAGGCGGTACATGGCCCAGCTGTTTCCGCCTTCTGCGGCGGTGCGCAGCCAGTCCATGCCCCGCGCGGTGTCATGCACCTCCAGATCGTCCGAGAGGTACAGCTTGGCAAGGGCGTACTGCGCCGCCGGATGACCCTGCCGGGCAGCCTGCTCGAACCAATACCGGACTTTCACCCCGTCGGGAATCAGCAGGGGACCGTCCCGCCAGAGCTTGCCCAGCAGGTATTGAGAGGATCGGTCGCCGCCCTTGGCCAGCTTTTCCAGCTCCGATACCGCGCCGCTCCGCTCCTCCAGCGTCAGGTCATCATTGCGGATGACCTCCTGCAATGTCCGGTACGCATAGGGCGCATTTTGAAACTGCTCCGGCTCGTCCCGCTGGCCCATGTCCTGGTCCTCGAAGGTAATTTGGCCCAACCGCAGCCGCTCCGCTTCCCGAATGACGGCGTTTTTGATCTGCCGGAACTCTTTTTCTTTGGAGAGCGGGAGCCGCTCCCGGGGCTTGGCGTGGTAGTAGCCGTCCACCTTTCCTTGGAGCAAGAGCCACTGGTCGTAGCACTGACGCACCACAGGGAGCCGCTCCATCTGGTCCACGATCTCGTCCACCAGCTGCTTGAGCCGCTTGGGAAGATAACCGTAGGTCTTCTTTCCCTTGACCGTCCCCAGCCCCGCCGCCAGCTCCTGCATGAGCTGCTCGGCCTCCGGGTGGTCGCACAGGCCGTCCCGCATCGCCTGCACCAGCTCCAGCATGGCCCGCCGCGCCTGCCGCACCAGCTCGTCCCGGGACTCCGACTTCTGCTCATAGAGGTGGAGCATCTCGTCCCGGAAGATGTCGTTGGCCAGCTTGGACTTGATCTGACGGATGCCCTCTTTGGAGAGATAGGCTTGTCCGGGCGTGGCAGACCAGGCCATCATGTGGATGTGTGGATGCTCGCCCTCATCGTGGAAGGCCGCGTACCAGCGGAAGTCTGCGGGCGGAATCTTCATCGCTGCCGCGATCTCGTTGCGGTGGGCGCGGATGAGATTTCTCCATGCCACGGCGTTGTCGAAGCCCAGACGCGCCGCGTCCTCCCGCTTGAGAGAGATGATGTGTGTCCACACATTTCCGGTGTACTGCTCCAGTTCTGCCATCGCTTTTTCCAGCGACACGCCGTCGCTGTCCCCGAACAGCCCGTGGGAACCCAGCCGCTCCGCCCGTGGCCGGGTGGCGATGTATTTCATATACTGCTCCGACTGATGGAGCGTATCCCAGTTGGATTCCAGCGCCAGGGTGAGGAACGCGGAGGCCGCTGCCTTGGTGGGCTTGGCCTGGTAGCTCTCATACTCGTAGAGAGTTTTGGTGTCGGGGAAGTCCTTCACCAGCTTGGCGATGAGCTGCTCCTGCTTTCGCGTGGGCGGACGGTCATCCGGAAGGATCTCCACCCGCTCCCGGGTTGCGATGTAGCGCAGGTACCCGGCCGCGCCGCCGGTGCTTTTGATGTAGGGACTTTTCAGGATCAGTCTTGCCATTCGTCACCATCCCAGTCCGGCTCCCCGGCGGAGCGCGCCCGCTTCTCCAGCGAGATGAGACCGTTGGTGGCTTTCACATTCCGAACGCTCTGCGCCTGCCTGCGCTTCAGGTCATCCCGGTCCATCTCCACCGCGTCCGCGATGATCCCGATGAGCAGATCCAGCTCCACCTCCCGGGTGAACTCCCGCCTGGCGATGTGATCCTCCAGACGGCCCAGTCTGCCGTCCAGCGCGGCCAGCAGCGCCGTAGGCAGCAGGGACTGTGCATCCTGCATCTCCAGATAGTCCACATAAAAGTTGATGGCCTTTTCCACGAACTCGTTTTTGCTCCGGCAGTTGTCCGCGGCGTACCACTGTTCCAGCCTGCGGCTGGTCTCCGGCTTCATCCGCAGCGGGAGCCGCTCTTTCGTTTCGTTACCCATAAAATCCTCCTTTCTTTCAAACAGACATCGGCAAAAAGCCTACAACACAGGGCTTTGGGGGAAAGCTGACGCCAACGGCCTGTTTTCTGCCTGTCAAAGACGCCAGCTTTCGTACCCCGAAACTGCCCGCACTGCGGGCAGACGTGACCGGCCGGGCGGCGCTTGCGGCGCCAGGGTTTTATCCTGCTTTTTCCTTCGTCCCCGCTTTTTCCTCCGCCCCTGGAAGCGATTCAGAAGCCAGCTCTGGAAACGCCCCCGAAAGCGGCCCAAATCCGCTCTCTACGCTCGAGGGGGTATCCACCCCCTCACGCTCCCCCAAAGGCGCACACAGGGCGTTCTCGGGGCTTCTGCGGGCGGATTCCGCCAGACGCTCCGCCGCCCTCTGACGGGCGACATCCTCCTCCAGCTGCCGGAACTGCCGCTCGTAGAACGATTCCACCGCCGCCTGGATGGGGCAGATGGTGTAGAGCAGGTTTCCGTTGAGCGGCCTGCCGTCCTTGCTCCGTATCAGGGTCGGCTCGGTGCGGATAAGACCTTTCTCCTCCAGGCTGCGCACATACTTGCTGACCGTGTTTTCGCACATCCCCAGCGCCTTGCCGATGGTCTTGTAGCTGGGATAGCACTGGTAGGTTTCTCTGTCCTCGATGCTCAGCAGATAGCAGTAGATGGAGATCTCGGGGTGACTGAGACCGATGTGAAACACTTCGTTGGGAACCAGAAAATAGTTTTTGCGGGGATCGCGTTTGGGCCACTGCCGGAACTTCATACAGCACCTCCTGTCCTTTCTTTGTTTGCAGCACGAACATCATTAGCCACACATACACTTCCTCACTCAGACATGGGCATCACCCCACCGCAGAGCAGTTGTGTATTCTCGATTGACCGTTCCTCAAAATTCATTTTGAAAATACCCCCTCACTACTTAGCCGAACCATATAGCGAGCTGACATAGAATTGACAGAAAAAGAGCGCCTGCCATTCAGCAGACGCTCTCGTCCTGATGTAAGCGTATCAAGTTGTTTTGGGCCGTAGGCGACAGATCCCGTCCGCTTCATCCCGCTCTTTCAGCAGCTGCGCCAGCGCGGTGAGCAGCTTCTTTTGCAGGTAGTCCACGCTGCCGCGGTTCAGCTGATGGGCTTCCGCGTACTTGCGGATGGACAGGCCGTCCACGAACCGTTCCTGGAAGTACGCTTGGTGATCCTGCAGCACCGTCTTCAGCGCGCTGTCCAGAAACTGCATGTCCTCTTTCAGTTTGGCAAAGTCACTTCGGGTGATGGCGGCATACCTCTTCTCGTTCATGCAGAGACGATACTTGGCCGAATCGAAACGATAGTTCTCGCAGAGGTCTTTGGCGTATGCAAGGTAGGTGGGCGCAGATTGATAAGTGCGGGAGTCGTATTCCGCATCCCGCTCTGAACTCTTTTTACGGATCGGCCCGCGCATACCGTCTTCGGCAAGATTGGAGATGACTGCCTCGGTGATTTTCATATTGGTGACCCGCTTGTACCTGGCCCTCCGCTCACCGTCTATCTCTACGAACGCGCAGAAGGATTTCTTGCTCATTGTGAAGTACTGCGGAACTTCAGAAAAAGAATAGGAGCGCAGGATGACCGTCTCCTCACCAGTTTCAGCATCCTCGGCTATCGTGACCAGATAGATCAGCTTACCGTCGTACCGCCGATAGTACCCGGCCCGGATTTTTCTTTCTGCCATCTGGTCACCTCACCTTTCTGAATATGCTTTTGGCTGCTGTGTGCAGAGTGGTAATTGCGATTTTCGCAACGACCACACGATCGTGTTTTGGAAGATGAATCTGTGTTTAGAGCAAAATTACACAAGTAAGATGAGATTCTCCATTATTTTATGCCCAATGCGATGTTCTCCACTTTAGAGATTAAGTATACAAATATCCATCTTTGCATTGTCAATATAATGGCGGTACATTGTTTCTGCAGGCAAAAGGCGCACCTGAATATCCTGTAGCCCCAACTCGCTCAGCATAGCCAGGGATACAGCACCTTTTTCGATTATCTCCTTCGACGCAGTCGGCATAAGGAAGCAGTTCCTTACTGTGCTGATTTGATGGGCCTCCACAAAAGGTCTGAATGCCAACTGGTACAGATACTGCTTGGTAATGGATGCAATACCAGGCTGACCACGCAGCTTTTTGTTATGTTCCAATTGGATGTTGTAGTACTTGGCATCAAAAATGATAAACTGATACTCTCCATCAATCTTCACGATGGAAACAAGATCTGGGATGAGAGTATCCTCGGCCTGCTTCACAAAGCACTCACCAGTTGGTGTTGTTCCGGCCCACTGCGGTTTATCAATCAAATCAATAAGTTTCTTATGCCGCAAATCACGATATTGCGCGGCCAACGGTACAGGAAGCCGCAGACCACCGATTGGCTTCTGTAGCTGGTTATCCATTACTTCTGCGCAAACTTTTTCCCATACCAGGTTGAAACTGTTTGTGCCAAACATGCTGAAGCAATCGAGATCATCCAGTGCGCTGCTGTTGGCTATATAGGCATACAGCGTTTTCAGCAGAAGCTGCTTGCGTGTGTTGAACTGGACATTGAGTTCCTTGACAATACGCTCCAGTACATACTCTTTATCACCGAAGTCCTCAATACTCTCATCAGATATATCGACACCCATAATATCGAATAAATCCAACAGGTCGGCATCTCTTAATTCCTCTGTACAACGCGTGAGGATACATTCGTGAAGGCGCTTGAAAAAATCAAAATCGTCATTCACCCGCTTCATGGTTAGTAATTCCGGGTAATACGGACGATTGTTGCTAAGGAGCGTGAAAGTTTCGTTGATGGTTCTATCCCAGAGAATTTCACCAGTTCCGTTGGATTCGATAATATCCTGTGTGTTGGTATAAGCGCCATACTCGAAATAGTCCTGAAGGAGGAACAACATAACAGCCAGCATATTAAATGCGCTGCTGTCACTCGTATCGTTGTACATACGAATGATCTGTTCCTTGGAATTGTACTTTTCAAGAACTTTCAGCACTTGTTTCAGCTCCGCTTTGGGGGCCGTGGCATCGAGCAAATATTTTGGATAGCATTTCAGCACACGGCCCTCAATAGTAATAACCCCAACAAAAGTGAACACATACAGGTATTCGTTTTCACCGACTTCGACATCAGCAATTTCGATATCCTCATCCAACAGATCGGTGAGATCCTTCTGTGTGTCATTCGCTTTTACAGCCTTCAGTACACCATATTCTTTCAGACGCTTCAGAATGCGAACAGTCTTTTCCTCGGAACAATGGAACTCTTTAACCAGGTCTTCCTGTGTATAGCGTTTTTGTTCTCGTAAAAATACCGAAATCATTCCCCATCATCCTCTGGAACATTATCAATAAATTGGCTGCTGATTCCTTCACAGAAGATATACACGCCCTTGGCATCAAATTCTCTGCAAATCTTGGAATACTGGTTCTTCGCCTTCTCATCACAGCCGCCGAACAATGTAATACGCTTCTGTTTTGCAGCATCATCGAACAGATACATAATGACCTTGTTCTTGAAAATGCGAGTAAACACTGTGGGGTCAATCATTTCGCTTTCCGGCAGATTTTTCTTGGAAATGAAATACGGGCCCATCAGCTTATCCTCATTGATCTTGTAAGCGAGAAGTTCATTGTTGATGGCTTTACGGAGTGCATTCCATTCTACGATACGGCGATATTCTCCCTGTCCCAGGATGACCTTTTTGCCAACAATTCCGGCTTCGCTGTCATCGATACCCAGATAGGTGAAGTCCCACCTACGCTTGAACGCAGTATCCATCGGGAATACACCCTGGTCAGCACTGTTCATAGTAGCCCAGATAAACATGTTATCCGGAATGCGAATTTCAGAGTAATCATCGGGATTGCCGCCGAGTTCTCCCGCCAGGTACCTTTTGATGTCCTCGGACGCCTGGATCGGATACTCACTGGCCTCATCATCACCACGGTCAAGCAGTTGGAACACATCACCGAACACAGCAGCAACATTGGCACGGTTGATCTCCTCGATTACCAGAAGGAAAGGCTTTGGTACACCAGTTTTGCTATTTTTAAGCGCTTTCACATAGGTACGCATGAAAGGCCCCGGTACATAAGAATAGGTGATAGCATCCTTACCATCGCTATCCTTGCAAGGAACAGGTTTATATGTACCGACAAAATTAGCATAGGAATAGTCTGGGTGGAAGGTCACTCGCTCGTACTCGCCGCCATCCGCAAGCAGGGCATCCTTTTCACAGTTGAGTTTAAAACTTTTACCGGTACCAGGGGCACCAAATATAATGCGATTTCTTGAAAATTGGCTGACTATTCCTGCATCATTAGGAATTACTTCATGATTAGGAAGTTCTTCTATTGGTGAATCATGAAGCCATGACACATTTTCCAAGTAGAAATACAGGAATTCTTTTCTAAAAGCACAAACGAACTCATCCTGTCCACGCCGCTGCTGTGCAAACCCGACCCTCATCGCCTGGGAAATAGTATTAATTTTTATCTGTTTTGAGACCTTATTCGCTTCTGCTGCATTTGAATGGGTAACTTTCCATGCGCAGATGACAATTCCTTGATCCCTACGATATACGCCTATGGTAATAGCTCTTTTACCTTCGTCTTGTTTATCTGCCACACAATTAAGATATCGCGGCAACTGTTGTATTCGATGTTCATCGGTCAATGCGGTTCCTCTGCCACCCGGTGTTGCAGGTTTTGCGCTAACATATACAGTTTGTGTATCTTCTCCTTGAGAGTAGGTTACTTTGTATACTTCTTCCATTTCATCTTCAATAGAAGCAGTATGCCCATTAATTTGGAAGGCCTCATACAGAATCTCTTTAACTTCAGCTTGGGTTAGTCGTGTATGTTCATCATACTCTTCAGTCACAATTGACCCATCGTTTTCGACGAATTTGTATTGCATATCCAGTCTCCTTATCTGAAGTACTGCTCATATATACTTTCTGCTAATACTTGAGCCAAGCGAACCGGTACTGCATTTCCAACCTGGCGCCACTTATCAAAAAAGTTCCCGCACAACTCATATTCATCATCAAAAGTTTGAATTCTTTTGATTTCAGGAATTCTTAAGTGTCGGCTTCTCCAATGAAACGGACCCATATTATTCGAAAAGCTGGCTTGTATTGTCCAAGAAGGTTTGTCAGGCGATAATTTAAGTAGAAAAGACCAATACCGAGATCTCCATTTGAAAACGGGGTTTGGATATCCTTTTTCTGCCGTAAAATATAAATAGTTCTCTCCAGGAGGGACTTCTTTCAATAAATAGTTGTACTTTGATCCAGGAACTATGTTTACATCGTCAGGGGTATCGTAATCCAAGTCACTTAGTACGTCTCCACATGTAACCCATTTTTTCCGACCATCCGCCTTATCTTCAGCTATCTTTTCGGGGTTATAGTGTGTCTCAGCCGGGAATACAAAGGGACAGCCTTCACCCTTTCTAATCCCAACACATAGAAAACGTTCCCTAATTTGTGGTACACCGTAATTTGCTGCATTAACTACTTTATAACTTATTTCATAACCCAATTCTTCGGCTTTAGATTTTAACAAGTCGAACGCAGCCTGATGCGGTTTGTATACAAATCCAAATACATTTTCGAACAGGAAAACCTTCGGACGGATTTCCTCCAAAGCCCTAAAGTATTCATATAAAGTAAAAGAATTTTCATCCTCTAATGCGCGCTTTTTATCTTTTTGATAAAAGCGAGATTTGGAATAAGCAGGGCAAGGGGGGCCCCCCACAAGCACATCAATGTCAGAAACAGTTAATCCAATTTTGCTGAGATTCTCAGCGAAATTCACATTTCGTATATCTTCGCATACGACAAGCTGACCTACCTTGTTTTTTTCGAGAGTTTCACATGCGGGTTCCCAATTGTCAGTAGACAAGCATATATTAAAGCCAGCTTTTTTAAATCCACAATCAATTCCGCCTCCGCCTGAAAAGATACTCACAACATTCGGCACTATTCAATACTCTCCTTTACGAATTCAACCATCGCTTTTCCCATTAAGGAGGGCACAGCATTACCAATTTGCTTTTGAATGGATCGCCGGCTACCGAAAAATTTGTATCCTTTCGGGAATGTCTGGATAGCTGCAATCTCTGGCACACGTAATCTTCTGTTGTCCCAATGGAAAGGTCCTACCCAAGGGCCAGGTTGTGCTGTAATTGTCCAAGATGGCATATCAGGTGATAGCTTAAGCAAAAAACTCCAAAAACGCGTGCATGCAACGAATTTTGGATTTTCATATCCAGCCCAAGCAGTTAACGCTTTATAATTCTGACCAGGTGGCACCTCACATAGATCTTCATAATATGTACCCCCGACCGTTACTTCTTCTGGCTCAAAGAACTCAGGGCCACCAAATTCTGAGATAACTTCTCCAACATTCACATATGGCAATAGTCCCTTGGATTTACACAATTCTGGGCTGCAATGTGTTTTTGAGGGTTCTTTCGACTTAAACTCTCCCTTAGTACCCAAAATAAAAAGTCTTTTTCGCTTTTGAGGTACGCCATAATCAAGTGCATTTGCTCTAATAATGTGGGTTTTGTATCCATTATCATGAACTATTTCCAAAAAACGATCAGCTATAACTTTTGTCGATGGGTATAACAAACTTTCCACATTTTCAAATACAAAGCCATCCGGTTGCAAATCACAAACAACACGCAAATATTCATCTACTAATGTTGCTCTGGGATCATTTATTCCTCTGCGACTTTGGTTTCCTACCCAATATCCAGCTTTTGAGAATGGCTGACATGGGGCTCCTCCAATCACGATAAAACTGTCGTGGGGAGTTCGGTCAACAATGCTTCTAAATACTTGACTATCGATTTCATGTAGATCGCCATGAATAATTTCACTTTCTGCAAAGAGGTCATTTGACTTCAGGGTTTGAATACAGTCGTAGTCAAAATCTGTACTGGAGATTACAGGTACCCCGGCCAGAAAACTGGCCACATCCAATCCTCCAGCGCCAGAGAAGAGACTGACTGCAACAATTTTTTTGCTCATATAAAAGTTACACCTTTTCTTATTTCTCTATTTCCGCAACATCGCTCAATTCACACTCAAGAACACTGCAAATACGTACAAGCACTTCAAGAGAGACAAATTCATTTCGACGCATTTTGGAAAGAGTACTTGATGAAATATCTGTTTTCTTTCGCAAATCTGTTTTTGTCATATCTTTATCGATAAGAAGTTTCCAGAGTCGCTTGTAATTAATCCCCATAATACACCTCGCTCTTTTCCTTTTGATCGCAGTGCATCCAATTTAGTTCCCTCATACTATACACTATTTCTTTTGACATAGCAACATTTTTGACGAGTTCTCATATCAAATATTGCGACACTCGCACAAAACTGTTGTAAAAAGGAGTAGGCGATTAACAAATATTGACACAGAATAGCCGTAGGAGCGGTTCATTGCGTACTCCTGCGGCTATTTCTTTGTTTATACGGCGCATTTTTTGCGTCAGCCCATGATACCGATTTTATTGCCGTTTTCGTACATATCCTCGGCATATTCTACCTGGTTGGGGTCCTGGCTTTCTATCCAGCCGAAGCCGGGTACATAGACCATATTCTCCGAGCTGCTATTAGCGCCCTCCAGCTCTGGGATTGACTCTGATTCAAGTGGGGTGGGCGTCTCTGGCGCTGGCTCAGCCTGATTTTCTGTCGGTGGCTCTGGATCAGGAGAGGACGGCTGTTCATCAGCTTCCTCCAAGACAGGCTCGGCTATCGTTCCATCTACTTCTTCCATCTCTGTTGTCAGTGGTATCGCTGGTTCTGTTGGCTCCGGAAGCGGCGCCTGGGGTACGATTACTGCGGGTGTTGGGGTTAGGGCTGGTTGTTTCCTTGTCCATCGCAGTTTGGGGCGACACAGCGACCCACAGGGCGAAACTGGCGGTAATCGCTGCGGCTATGTCAATTTGTTCTTCATTCCGATTCCTCATCAGATACGAAACGAGCGCCCGACCCCCTGGTTCGACAGGAGAATGAGCGCTCGTTTTCGTCGTTGTGTAATTCCGCCGAAAGTCTCCAAGCCAGCTCAAAGCCGGCGATAAAGCTGTCGAGGGAGGTCTGTTCTCTGATAGAGTCCTGGGCATCGATGATCCGCAGCACCAGTCTTCGCTCCGACTTTTCCAGAGCTGCGATTAACGCCTTGTGGCACTCCTCCACTTCGTTCTCCTGTTCATCAAGCTCCGGGCGGACATAAAAGCAATCATACAGCTCTTTGAGCAGTTTGTTTTCCATCGTCATCATCTCCTTGCGACCCAAACATATACCACACCTTCTGCACAATAGCTATCAAAATTTCAGGAGACTATCCAGGATATCTGCCGCTTGCCGCAGTTCCTCCCGGGATACTTCACTGGAGGTGTTTTCGTTTTTGGCGGCGTGGCTGGCCAGGTAGGGGGCGTAGTTCTGTCGTGTCATTGAAGTTCGGAAATGCCCCAGCATCTGAGAAACCTCTTTCGTGTCCATTCCGTTTTTCAGAGATAGGACGGCGCAAGTGTGCCGGAGATCGGCGAACCGAATGTGATCCAGCCCAGCCTCTTTGATGATCTCATTGTGCATCCGGCGCACCATCTGGGGCGAGTAGGGCTTTTGCGTGGCCGGGTGCATGAACATGAGCGGGCTGCTGGAGTGCCTGGCGTGTTCCATGCGCAGGAGCTCAACCGCTTCCTCCGTCAGGCTGACGGTCCTGATGCCGCCTTGGTACTCCACCAGCTCCCGCCGTTCCACCGAGCGACTCTCTGAAATGGTCAGCGTCCGTTCCGTTACGTCCAGGTCACTCCACTTCAGCGCAATCAGTTCGCCTTGCCGAAGACCCGCGGTCAGTGCCAGCAGGAACATGGGGAGGTAACCTAACCGCTCCGCCGCATCCAGATAGTCTTCCACTTCTGCTGGCATCAGCACATTGGCGCTGACCTTCTTGGGCTTTGGATAATGAAACGCACGGGCGGGGTTTTCCGCTATCAGGCCGTCTTGGATCGCTCGGTCCAAGCACTGCTGGAGCAGTCGGTGGATGTGCCGCATGGTGTGTTCTCCCAGCCCTGGATATTCAGGGCTCTCCGGGCGGTGACCGCCAAAGTGTTTTCTCTCCTCCAGAAAATCTCCGACCTGTTCCGCAGTCAACTCCTCCAGCGGTATATTCCCCAAGCCGGGGAGGATGTGGTTTTTGAAGAGATACCCATGAGCGGCGTATGTGGTCGGGCGGCTCTGCTTCTTGTCATAGACCTCCTGCCAGTGAACGATGTACTCTTTCAGCGTCATATTCCCACCTCCATGCATTGGCGCTGCAGGTTCCGGAAGGCCACCCACGGCAGGCCAGCCTGTTTCAGTATCCGCTTGTGCAGGTAATAGAACTCGTGGAGCTGATATGGTTCTCCAGTCTTGGGGTTGAGGAACACATAGCGGCCGGTTTCCGGTATGCGTTCCAGAAGATGCTCCGCCTTACGGTTGAGGGCCAGCAGGCGCTGACCCTTGAGGATATACCGGCAGCGGATATGAAAATCGGCCCACGACAAGGTGATGAGTTCACATTGCCGCAGGCCGCTGGATAGTCCTGTGTAGATGAGAGGGAGTATGCAAAGCTGTTCCGCCGCGTTCAGGTACCGCTGGAGCTGCCCCAGGCGTAAGGGAGCAGTCTTATATTCCTCTGCCTGCGGCTCCCGGCAGAGCCGCACCGGGTTATAGGAAATGGCTTGGTCACGGGCCGCTTCGTCCATACAGCGCCGCAGGAGCAGATGGACGCACCAGACGCTTCTGGCACTGAGTCCCTGGTTCCGCAGACCGTCATAGAAACTGGTGACGGTGTCTTCTGACAGCTCCGCCAGCGGGATGCACCCGATCCCGGGGAGGATGTGGCGGTATATCAGGTTGCGGTATCCACCCACTGTGCTGCCGCTCCATCTGCTCTGGTTCTCCCAAAACCAGCGGTCGCACCATTGTCCTACGGTGTAGCTATTTCCTTTCTGCATATCGTCGTCTCCTTTCGGCAACCGAACAATACCACAGAAGAAGGGAAATAGCTACTACTTTATTGCCCAGTACAGGTCACGTCCATCCCCATAAGCTGCAGAACCTGCCGGCCCCGTATTCTTTGTTTATGCAGAGCGTTTTCTACGCCCCTCACTGTGGCGTGCAGGCCCATCATCACTTCTTAAAGCAGCCCGAACACTTTTCAAGACACATAATTGCCTCTGTTTTTCAGCATATATTATAAAATCTTGAATTTTTTCGAATCAACTTTTATAATAGTTTTACATCAATTCTTTTTGTCACCAGGATAGCCGTGTGGAATATACCACATAATTTTTATTCTAAATGCATTGTTAAAGCGAGGGAAATCCTTCATGGATATTGTTGACTTCCAAAAAATATGTGTAGATAAACATAACCGTGTCTATTTTTTGCGAATACAGCCTGACGATTTAAAGATAACCCTCTCTCATATTTTTGACATCCTCTCCGACCTTTCTTGGATAAGTAAATTTGATGAAGACTATATCAGAGAAGGCTTTCATGAACGTGCCAATGATACTCTTGTAGATATCTATAATAAAATCTCAACTTCTTCTACTGACGAGGTTTCTTCAGACGCTGGCGAATATGTAGTATCTGAACTTGCACGAGAAGCTATAGTTGATAGGCTTGGGTACTTGGATATTCCTTTAGCGGAATTATATAATAAGAAAAAATCGGGTAATCCAGGCTTTGACTTCCACTCGCAGTCATTAGATGAAATCATTATTTTTGGTGAAGCAAAGTACTTAGACGATCGAAATGCATATGGTTCTGGTTTAAAGCAAGTCGTTAACTTTATCAGTCACAAAAAAGATATTAAGGACATTCCTGATTTGCGCGATTTTTGTTCCTCGAATGCACTTAGTAGCGTTAGCAAAAATATAAAAGGCTTTGCAATTGCATTTTCAGCGAAAGACACTTCTTCAGATGCACTCGTAAGCGGCATTACCAAAAACAAATATTTCCTCTCGCTTCTTCAGTATCAAGAAATTATTATGGTGGCGGTAAACATATGAAAAACGTTATTCAGAAAATTATATCTCATGAAAATCTTGATGAAATATATGGATATGCAAAAAACGCATTGTTCAAGGACGGCCCCGTTTCAATTACCATTCTGGAGATTTTTTCTTATTTGAAATTGTTTGCACCAGATTACTTTGCAAACGTGGAAGATGAAGTTTTGTCAATTATGGGCGTCTTTTACAAGAATCCCACAAGCAAAACATTTCAAAGCAAACTTTTTGACTTATATAGCACACATATCCGCCAAAAATACAACCATAACTATACGCCTATCCAAGCAAATATTTTAAAGCAAATCCAGTCAAATCAAAACTTTAGTTTTTCAGCGCCAACAAGCACCGGTAAATCATATGTATTTCGGCATTTAATCGAAACATCAACTCGCGATGTGGCAATAGTTGTTCCATCACGAGCGTTAATCAATGAATATTATGACCGCACTTGTGAACTGATCCCAGATAGAAAAGTAAATATCTTAACATTTGTAGACATTATTAACACAAAACGTGCTACCAGAACAGTATTTATTTTAACTCCCGAGCGCGCAAAAGAACTTTTCAAACACAAAGATGAAATTGATTTAGAATTCGTGTTATTCGACGAAGCCCAGCTAAGCGACGAAGATAGTACAAGAGGTCTCTTTTTTGATAGTATTGTACGCCGCATCCAGAGCACCTTCCCGGAAGCCAAATGTATATTTGCGCATCCGTTTGTAAGCAACCCGGAAGCGCAACTACAAAAGAATAATTTTGATATTGATGATTCCAAGGCCTTTCGTTACGAGCAAAAATGTGTTGGACAAATATTCTTTGCGCATGACGGGATATCGTATTTTCACTTTGGTCTCGACGCAGATATAATGGGCAAGCGTAAAATCCAAAGTAACTTTGATCCCATTTTGAGATCACTCCAAACTGGTGGATCAGTTTTAATTTACACAACAAAAGCGAGCATCTATAATAGGAGCGTTTTTGACAAATTCAAATTTTATATTGATGAATGTCATACACTAACAGATTCTACAGCTCTCCACCTAATTGAACAGTTTAAAAAGTGCATTGGAGCAACCGACAAAGGAAAAGGGTACTACACATCCAGTATGCTTGAATATATGCGAAAAGGGATTGTAGTTCACCATGGCTCTCTTCCTTTGCAAGCACGGCTTATTTTGGAACATTTTACGCAGAAGGGGTTCTGTCGGATCTGCTTTGCTACCTCAACTTTAGAGCAGGGTATTAATATGCCATTTGATGTGGTTTATTTAAATACATTTCAAGCAAGTCGGACATTATCCATGAAAAATTTAATTGGGCGAGCTGGCCGTTCTACTATCCAACCGCATTTTGACTATGGCTGTATAATTATCAAATCTGAAAACATGAGTACATTTCGCAATGTTATGTTGTGTAATGAAATGCTTAATACTACCTCGTTACTGGACACTACCGATGATGAGAATCCCGAGCTTCGCGATTTTAAAGAAGCAATTAATTCAGGCACTTACTCTGACGAATACAACCTTGCGAACTCGGAAATACAAAGGCTGTGCGACACAAATATTGATGTAATTGTAAAAAAGGCTTTGGATTC
>UMHJ01009354.1_pt1 | contig 56421 bp, 68 predicted proteins | sample 1965511 | NCBI WGS metagenome assembly UMHJ01 (sample SAMEA4836096, study PRJEB28245) | human gut metagenome | biome: gut microbiome; material: fecal sample | place: Denmark | collected 2008
CAAAAGGCCCGGGACGGGGGAAATCATCGGGAAATAAACGGATCAGTAGGCCACGCCCCACAGGATCATGTGCTTGGCGGGCTTGCCGCAGCACACGCAGGTGTCAGACACTTTCTCCTGCTCCAGGGGCATGCACCGGGAGGTGACGCCGGCCTGCTCCTTCATCTTGAGCTCGCACTCCAGATCGCCGCACCACATGGTCTTGGCAAAGCCGCCCTCGGTCTCCATAAACTCCTTGACCTCGTCCAGAGTCAGGCACACGCGGGTGTGGTCCTCCAGGTTCTTCTTGGCCCGCTCGTAGAGGCCGTTGTGTACCGCGTCCAGCAGCTGGGGCACGGTGGTCTCCAGCTCGGCCAGAGGCACGAAGATCTTCTCGCCGGAGTCACGGCGGCAGATGCAGCACTGGCCCTTCTCCATATCCTTGGGGCCGATCTCCACGCGCAGGGGCACGCCCTTCATCTCATACTGGGCGGCCTTCCAGCCCATGGACTGGTCGGAGGCGTCCATGCTGGCACGGATGCCGGCGGCCTTCAGACGGTTGAGCAGGTCGGTGGCGGCGTCCAGCACGCCCTCCTTGTGCTGGGCCACGGGGATGACCATGGCCTGGATGGGGGCGATGCGGGGGGGCAGCACCAGGCCGTTGTTGTCGCCGTGGGTCATGATGATGCCGCCGATCATACGGGTGGACACGCCCCAGGAGGTCTGATGGGGGTAGTGGAGCTGGTTGTCCTTGCCGGTGAAGGTGATGTCAAAGGCGCGGGCGAAGCCGTCGCCGAAGTAATGGCTGGTGCCGGACTGGAGAGCCTTCTTGTCGTGCATCATGCACTCCACGGTGTAGGTCTCCTCAGCGCCGTTGAACTTCTCCTTGTCGGTCTTGCGGCCCTTGACCACGGGCATGGCCAGCACGTTCTCCAGGAAGTCGGCGTAGATGTTGAGCATCTGCTGGGTCTCCTGGCGCGCCTCCTCCTCGGTGGCGTGCATGGTGTGGCCCTCCTGCCACAGGAACTCACGGTGGCGCAGGAAGGGACGGCTGGTCTTCTCCCAGCGCAGCACGCTGCACCACTGGTTGTACAGCTTGGGCAGGTCACGGTGGGAGTGGATGATGCTCTTGTAGTGCTCGCAGAACAGGGTCTCAGAGGTGGGACGGATGCAGTAGCGCTCCTCCAGCTTCTCGCTGCCGCCGTAGGTCACCCAGGCGCACTCGGGGGCAAAGCCCTCCACGTGGTCCTTCTCCTTCTGCAGCAGGCTCTCAGGGATCAGCATGGGCAGGTACACGTTCTCGTGGCCGGTCTCCTTAAACCGCTTGTCCAGCTCCGCCTGGATGTTCTCCCAGATGGCATAGCCGTAGGGACGGTAGATGAACACGCCCTTGATAGAGGAGTAGTCGATGAGCTCCGCCTTCTTGCACACGTCGGTGTACCACTGGGCGAAGTCCACCTCCATATCGGTGATCTGCTCCACTTGCTTCTTGTTATTCTGAGCCATATCAAAATCAGTCCTTTTCTATAAGATCGGGCTTGGAAAACTCGTACCGTTTATTGTATAAATTTCGGCTGGAAAAGTCAAGGCAGAAACCGCAAAAGCGAAGGGAAAGGACGGGGTTACATATAGTCGCCGGTGTAGTCAATGACCATGTCGTCCAGCGTGGTCCAGCCGCTGGACACCAGGGAGTAGTAGTCCCCGTCCAGCTTCAGCTGGAGCATTACCGACTGGTCCTGGCCGTAGGTGGCCTGGGGCAGGACCTGCTCCACCTTCTCGATCATGCGCAGGGCGTACTCCGCGTCCAGTTCCTGATAGTCCGCCTCGCTCAGGGTGCTGGCCTCGTCGGGGGTGGTGCCGTTGTCCGCGCATACCTGACTCCAGATCTCGGCGTACGTCTCATCAGGGATCAGATGGAACACCTCGATGGGAGAGAGGATGACCTCCACGGCAAAGTCTCCGCCCTGGAGCTTGTTGCCCTCGCCCACGGAGTACTGGGCCTTGGCATAGATGTCCTTGACCAGCTGGGTGGCCCGCTCGTTGACCTCGTCATTGGGGTAAAAGACCTCCAGATAGTTCAGCAGACGCTGGGCCTCGGCCTGGGCGTTGTCCTCATACTGCTGCTTGGCGTCCTCCTCCGTCATACCGTCCACCAGGTCCAGATATTCCTGGCTGTACTGGCCTTTGTAGGTGCAGTCCAGTTCCCCCTGAATATAGGTGGTCACGTCCGCTCCGGACAGACCGCAGGCAGCGAGGGTCAGGGTCAGCGCGCAGGCCAGAATTCCGGCAAACAAGTGGCGTTTTTTCATAGACGATCTCCTCTCTTTCCTTGCGCGGGGGTGGCGGCAGGCGGGGAACCGCCCGGTCCGAATCTTGGATACTTTAACTTTAAAGGAAGAAAGCGGGAAAGTCAACCTTGCCCGCGCAGATGGGATGTGGTACACTCCTGTCATGACAACCAAACAGACAGGAGGTGCGGCCATGGACGCTGCACACAGAAGAAAGACAATCACACATATTTTAGAGGAGGCCAAAGCGCCGGTGAGTGCTGCCGCCCTGGCCCGGGAATTCTCCGTCAGCCGCCAGATCATTGTGGGGGACGTGGCCCTGCTGCGGGCGGCAGGGCTGGACATCGCCGCCACCCCACGGGGTTACGTGCTGCCCAAAGAGACCACCGGGCTGGTGCGCACCGTGGCCTGTGTCCATCCGGGGGAGGCCATGGCCCGGGAGCTGGAGATCATGGTGGATCAGGGCTGCCAGGTGATGGATGTGGTGGTGGAACACCCGGTGTACGGCCAGCTTACGGGACAGCTGCGCCTGGCTTCCCGGTATGATGTGCAGGAGTTTGTCCGTCTGGTTTCTCAGCGGAAGGCCAGACCGTTGTCCGATCTCACTGGGGGAGTCCACCTTCACACCCTGCGCTGTCCTGACGAGGACAGCTACCGCAGGGTGCTGGCTGGATTGAAGGCAGAGGGATTTCTCTACCCGGGGGAATAAAGAAATAGGTTGACAAACCGGAAATATCCGGTACAATGTGGTATACACGTGTCTTGACACCTGTATACCACATTTTGTTTGGGAGAGAATTCTATGGGACGCTTACAGGAATTTTTGAAGCGGAAAAACATTGTCATCTCCGCCAAGCGCTACGGCATCGACGCTCTGGGCGCTATGGCCCAGGGCCTGTTCTGCTCGTTGCTGATCGGTACCATCCTCAACACCCTGGGGACCCAGTTCGGCATTCCCTTTCTTACCGCCCAGATCATTACCATCAATGACGTGGGCTACACCGTGGGCGGGCTGTGCTCCTTTATGAGCGGCTCGGCCATGGCGGTGGCTATCGGCTACGCCCTCCAGGCGCCGCCCATGGTGCTCTTTTCCCTGGTGACGGTGGGCTACGCCTGCAACGCCCTGGGCGGGGCAGGAGGGCCGCTGGCAGTCCTGTTTGTGGCCATCATTGCCGCGGAATTCGGCAAGGCGGTGAGCAAGGAGACCAAGATCGACATTCTGGTCACGCCCATCGTTACTATCCTTGTTGGCATCGGAGCGGCCTGGATCATTGCGCCTCCCATTGGCGGGGCGGCCAGTGCCTTTGGGCAGCTCATTATGCAGACCACCAAGCTCCAGCCCTTCTGGATGGGGATGCTGGTGTCCGTTCTGGTGGGCATTGCCCTCACTCTGCCCATCTCCTCGGCGGCTATCTGTGCCGCCCTCACTCTCACTGGACTGGCAGGAGGAGCTGCGGTGGCTGGATGCTGTGCCAACATGGTGGGCTTTGCGGTGCTCTCCTTTAAAGAGAATGGCTGGGGCGGCCTGGTCAGCCAGGGCATTGGCACGTCCATGCTCCAGATGCCCAACATTGTGCGCAACCCGAAGATTTGGCTGCCTGCCATTCTCACCTCTGCGATTACGGGGCCCATTGCCACCTGCCTGTTCAAATTGGAGATGAACGGGGCGCCCATCAACTCGGGTATGGGCACCTGCGGCCTGTGCGGGCAGCTGGGCGTCTGGACGGGATGGGTAGCTCCCAGCGAGCAGGCCCTGGCCAACGGCGCGGTTGCCATTGCGCCCACGGCCTTTGACTGGGCGGGGCTGATTCTGATTTCCTTTATTCTGCCTGCCGTCCTGTGCTGGGCCTTCGGCATCTTCTTCCGCAAGATCGGTTGGATCAAAGAGGGAGATCTTCAACTTTCTTAAAAGAAAGTTGACAAAGAATTTTCTGGGAAACTTCGTTTCGCCTCTGCGCCCGTAAGAGAGACTTTCGTGGGAGTGACTGCTCAGGTCGCTCCCACCTTTTTATACATAAATTAGGTTCCGCCCTGCGGGGCAGGGAACGGGAGATGTTCTTTCCAGCGATGGAAAGAACCAAAGATCGCCGGGGGACGGCTCCGATGAGCGCCTTCGCGCAGCGGGCGCTCATAGTCACCTTTCCCCCGAACCCCCTATCCACGAGAGCGGGCAACTTCGGTTTGTTCGTAAATTTCGGCGGGCAAAATCAAGATCTGTTTCTCTTCGATTCTCGGCCCACTGGGGCCTTTTTCTATCAAAATTTAAAAGTATTTCCCTTCTAACGTACACCGCCTGGTGCGTCCCTACCTGTTTGGTGCGGCAGTCATCGATTGCCCAGCTACCACGGTTATGCCTGAGTAGGCGGTGTTCGTACAACACAGGTACTTTAAATTTTAAACCGGGTAGGGGCCTGTGCCCCCGAGGCAAGAAGAACCAGCAATCATGTCTTTGCCCGCCGGGAGGGCATGAAGGTTTTTCTGGAGGGCGTCCCCCGTAAATGGGGGTCCAGGGGGCGACGCCTATGAACACCGGCGCAAGCCAGGTGTTCATCGAAGGAAGCCCCTTGGTGCATTTTTGGTTCCTTTTTGGGCAAGCAAAAAGGAACAAGGTTGCCCCTATCAAACATCACCAAAGCAAACCGGAGAAACTCCATGAAAACGGGCAAAATTTTTTGAAAAAACACCTTGACACACACGGGGGTGTTGATGTATCATACTGGAGTCCCTGTTAAGGGGGCAACTGCGATGATGTGGGAGATTGCTCAGAAATGAGGTAACTTCCACGGAGTATGTCCGAGCTAGAATCGGGCGGCTGAAGGACCTGGGCACAGCGTATATCGCTGTAGCTGGGTGGAACCGGCCTGCTTGCACGCCGGTTTCTTTCATGCCACGGAGTGATACGCACGAGAACGTGGACAGGAACTTCACCGTACGAAGCGAGGGACAAGGAATTCACTTCGTATGTATTAAGGAGGAAACAACCCATGGCAGCTCAGAAAGAAATGATCCGCATCCGTCTGAAGGCTTACGATCACCAGCTCATCGACCAGAGCGCGGAGAAGATCGTGGAGACCGCCAAGCGCACCGGCGCTACCGTCTCCGGCCCCATCCCCCTGCCCACCAAGAAGGAAGTCGTCACCATCCTGCGCGCCGTCCACAAGTACAAGGACAGCCGCGAGCAGTTTGAGCGCCGCACTCACAAGCGCCTGATCGACGTGGTCAAGCCCTCCCCCAAGACCGTCGAGGCCCTGATGAGCCTGGAGCTTCCCGCTGGTGTGGAGATCGAGATCAAGCTGTAAGACCAGCGTCTGAGCCGTCGTGAGCAGCACGGATGGACCGGAGCGAGGGATACAAATCAAGAAGGGCGGAACGCCCGGATGTTTGTGTCCCGAGTCGGAGGGAAGCCGTGCGTCGCGAACAGGCGAAGCGTGAGGACAACAAGCGATCTCAAACAACTACCTTGTGTACCCGCTGTCTGCCGCATATTGAGGCGGACGGGTCAAGTTGGCCGAGCAATACCAGTCCAATGGGTAACTCGCCCAACCAATAACCTATATAGGAGGAAAATCCAACATGGAGAAAGCGATCATCGGCAAAAAGATCGGCATGACCCAGATCTTCGATGAAGCTGGCCACGTGGTCCCTGTGACCGTGATCGAGGCCGGCCCCTGCACCGTGGTGCAGAAGAAGACCGCCGAGAAGGATGGCTATGAGGCCATTCAGCTGGGTTATCAGACCGTTCCCGAGCGCAAGCTGACCAAGCCTGAGGTTGGCCATCAGAAGAAGGCCGGCCTGGAGGAGCTGAAGAAGGTTCTCAAGGAGTTCCGTCTGGACGACTGCTCCAAGTACGAGATCGGCGACGAGCTGAAGGCTGACGTGTTCGCCGCGGGCGACCGCGTGGACGTCACCGGCATCAGCAAGGGCCACGGCTACCAGGGCGTTATCAAGCGTCACGGTGCTTCTCGTCTGAAGGAGACCCACGGTACCGGCCCTGTGCATCGTCACGCCGGCGCCATGGCCGCCAACAGCGATCCTTCCCGTATCTTCAAGGGTAAGATCGGCGCCGGCCAGATGGGCAACGAGCAGGTCACTGTCATGAACCTGGACGTCATCTCTGTGGACGCCGAGCTGGGCATCATCGCGGTTCGCGGCGCCATCCCCGGCCCCAAGGGCGGCGTGGTGTTCCTGCGCAACAGCGTGAAGAAGTACTTCGAGCCCAAGGGTGCTGCCGGCATCAGCAACAACCCGCAGAAGGCTTCCGGCCGCAATCCCCAGAAGGCTTCCGCCCGCAACAAGTAAGGAAAGGAGAGTGTAAATCATGGCAAAAGCGAATGTGTTTAACATGGCCGGCCAGCAGGTCGGCGAGATCGAGCTCTCCGAGGCTGTTTTCGGCATCGAGCCCAACCAGGCTGTTGTCCACGAGGTGGTCAAGAACCACCTGGCCAACTGCCGTCAGGGCACCCAGAGCGCTCTGACCCGCGCCGAGGTTTCCGGCGGCGGCAAGAAGCCCTGGCGCCAGAAGGGCACCGGCCACGCCCGTCAGGGTTCCACCCGGGCTCCCCAGTGGACTCACGGCGGTATCGTGTTTGCTCCCAAGCCCCGCGATTACAGCTACACCCTGAATAAGAAGGTGAAGCGCCTGGCTCTGAAGTCCGCTCTGTCCGCCAAGGCCGCCTCCGGCGACATCCTGGTGGTCGACGAGCTGAAGCTGGACGCCATCAAGACCAAGGACATGCGCAACTTCCTCAACGCCGTTGAGGCCGGCAAGTCCGTGGTCATCACTCCTGAGGTCAACGAGATCGTGGTCAAGTCCGCCCGGAACATCCCCGGCGTGGTGACCACCACCGCTAAGATCCTCAGCGTGTACGACATTGTCAACGCCAAGCGCCTGGTCATCGACAAGGCCGCCCTGGCCATCATCGAGGAGGTGTTCGCGTAATGACCGCTTATGATATCATCAAGCGCCCCATCATCACCGAGCAGTCCATGGCTGATACCGAGATGAAGCGCTACACCTTCGAGGTGGCCAAGAACGCCAACAAGATCGAGATCGCCAAGGCGGTTGAGGAGATCTTCGGCGTGAAGGTTGCCAAGGTCAACACCCTGAACATGCAGGGTAAGGAGAAGCGCATGGGCGCCCGGCCCGCTGGCCGCCGTCCCAGCTGGAAGAAGGCTATGGTCACTCTGACCGCCGATTCCAAGACCATCGAGTTCTTCGAAGGTATGGTGTAAGGAGGAGATTGAACAATGGCTATCAAAACTTTTAAGCCCACAACGCCCTCCCGCCGTCACATGACTGTGTCCGCCTTCGAGGGCATCGACAAGAAGGCTAAGCCCGAGCGCAGCCTGACTGAGAACCTCAAGAAGCACGCTGGCCGCAACAGCTACGGCCGCATCACCGTTCGCCACCGCGGCGGCGGCAACAAGCAGAAGTATCGTGTTATCGACTTCAAGCGCGACAAGGAAGGTAAGGCTACTGTTATTAACCTGCAGTACGACCCCAACCGTTCCGCCAACATCGCCCTGATCCAGTACGAGGACGGCGAGAAGCGCTATATCCTGGCCCCCAACGGCCTGAAGGCCGGTCACATCATCATGACCGGTGCTGACTCCGACATCCTGCCCGGCAACTGCCTGCCCATCGCCAACATCCCCGTGGGCGAGATGATCCACAACATCGAGCTGTACCCCGGCAAGGGTGCTCAGCTGGTTCGCGCCGCCGGCGTGGCCGCTCAGCTGATGGCTAAGGAGAACGGCATGGCTCAGGTGCGTCTGCCTTCCGGCGAGGTGCGCTATATCCGTGAGAACTGCAAGGCCACCATCGGCCAGGTTGGCAACACCGATCACGCTAACATCCAGATCGGTAAGGCCGGCCGTAAGCGTCACATGGGTTGGCGTCCCACCGTCCGTGGCTCCGTCATGAACCCCAATGACCACCCCCACGGCGGCGGCGAGGGCAAGAGCCCCGTTGGTCGTCCCGGTCCTGTTACCCCCTGGGGCAAGCCCGCTCTGGGTTACAAGACCCGCAAGACCAAGAACCGCACCGATAAGTTCATCGTCAAGCGCCGCAACGACAAGTAAGGAGGGAGTAAAAGATGAGCAGAAGTATCAAGAAAGGCCCCTTTTGCGCCCCCGAGCTGCTGAAGCGGGTCGACGAAATGAATCAGACCGGCGAGAAGAAGGTCCTGAAGACTTGGAGCCGCGCCTCCACCATCTTCCCCTCCTTCGTCGGCCACACCTTCGCGGTCCACGACGGCCGCAAGCACGTGCCCGTCTACGTGACCGAGGATATGGTCGGCCACAAGCTGGGCGAGTTCGTCCCCACCCGCACCTTCAAGGGCCACGCGGGTTCCAAGACCGGTAAGTAAGGAGGAGAGATACCATGGAAGCTGTTGCGAATCTGAAATATCTGCGGATCTCTCCCCGGAAGGTGAAGATCGTTCTGGATCTGATCCGCGGTAAGGATGTGGGCACTGCCGCCGCCATCCTGATGCAGACCCCCAAGTCTGCCTCTGAGCCTGTGCTCAAGCTCCTGAAGAGCGCCGCTGCCAATGCGGAGAACAACCACCAGATGGATCCCGAGAAGCTGTACGTGAGCGCCTGCTACGCCAACCCCGGCCCCATCATTAAGCGCATCCGCCCCCGCGCTCAGGGCCGTGCGTTCCGCATCAACAAGCGCACTTCTCACGTGACCATCGTGGTCAGCGAGCGCTAAGGGAGGAGGAAGAATATGGGACAGAAAGTTAATCCCCACGGCCTGCGCGTGGGTGTCATCAAGGATTGGGACTCCCGCTGGTACGCCAAGAACGAGCTGGTTGGCGACCTGCTGGTTGAGGACAAGAAGATCCGTGACTACCTGAAGAAGACCCTGTACTCCGCCGGCATCCCCAAGATCGAGATCGAGCGGGACAACGCCAAGGTCCGCATCTACCTGCACTGCGCCCGTCCCGGCGTGGTCATCGGTAAGGGCGGCGAGGAGATCAAGAAGATCGAGGCCAAGCTGGTCAAGATGATCGGCAAGCCCGTGGATCTGAAGATCGTGGAAGTGAAGAACGCCGACATGGACGCTCAGCTGGTTGCCGAGAACATCGCTCAGCAGCTGGAGAAGCGTATCGGCTTCCGCCGCGCCATGAAGAACGCCATGGGCCGTGCGATGCGCTCCGGCGCCCGCGGCATCAAGACCTGCTGCTCCGGCCGTCTGGGCGGCGCTGAGATCGCCCGTACCGAGCACTATCACGATGGCACCATCCCCCTGCAGACTCTGCGTGCCGACATCGACTACGGCTTTGCTGAGGCTGCCACCACCTACGGCCGCATCGGCGTGAAGGTGTGGATCTACAAGGGTGAGGTGCTCACCCAGGCCCTGCGGACCACTCCCCGCACCCTGGATACCAGCAAGCCCTATCAGGAGCGCCGTGAGCGTCCCCGCCGCGACCGCCGCGACGGCGACCGCCGTGGTGGCTTCAACCGGGATCGTCGCGAGGGCGGCTTCAACCGCGGTCCTCGTCCCGCCGGCCAGGGCAACTTCAACAACAATCGTGGCCCCCGCCCCGCCGGTCAGGCCAATGCTCCTAAGGAAGGAGGCGCTCAGTAATGCTGCTGCCTAAGCGCGTAAAGTATCGCCGTGTTCACCGCGGCCGCATGAAGGGTAAGGCTACCCGGGGCAACACCGTCAGCTACGGTGAGTTTGGCCTGATGGCCACTGAGCCCAGCTGGATCACCAGCAATCAGATCGAGGCCGCCCGTATCGCCATGACTCGTCACACCAAGCGTGGCGGTAAGGTTTGGATCAAGATCTTCCCCGATAAGCCCGTAACCGAGAAGCCCGCCGAGACCCGCATGGGTTCCGGTAAGGGTTCCCCCGAGTACTGGGTGGCCGTGGTTAAGCCCGGCCGCGTGATGTTCGAGATCGCCGGCGTCTCCGAGGAGGTCGCTCGTGAGGCTCTGCGTCTGGCCAGCCACAAGCTGCCTGTCAAGTGCAAGATCGTAAAGCGTGAAGAGACCGAGAAGGGTGGTGAAGCGTAATGAAGGCCAATGAAATCCGCAAGATGTCCGGCGCCGAGCTGGAGACCAAGCTGATGGACCTGAAGAAGGACCTGTTCAACCTGCGCCTCCAGCACGCCACCAACCAGCTGGATAACCCCGTGCGCATCGCTGAGGTCAAGAAGGATATCGCCCGGGTCAAGACCATCATCCGCGAGCAGCAGCTCGCCGGCCGGTAATAGGAGGAATAGAAGATGGAAAACAGAACTTCTTCCCGTAAGACCAGAGTCGGCCTGGTGGTTTCGGACAAGATGGATAAGACCGTGGTGGTCGCCATCGCCGACCGCGTGGCCCACCCTCTGTACAAGAAGATCGTTAAGAGAACCTATAAGCTGAAGGCTCACGATGAGAACAACCAGTGCGGCATCGGCGACCGTGTCCGTGTCATGGAGACCCGTCCCCTGTCCAAGGACAAGCGCTGGCGCGTGGTTGAGATCATCGAGAAGGCGAAATAAGGAGGTGCCGGCATGATTCAGGAAGAAAGCTATCTGAAAGTCGCCGATAACACCGGCGCCAAGGAGATCAAGACCATCCGCGTGCTGGGCGGTTCCAAGCGCAAGTTCGGCAACATCGGCGATGTGGTCGTGGCTTCCGTGCGGAAGGCTCAGCCCGGCGGTACCGTGAAGAAGGGCGAGGTCGTTAAGGCCGTTATCGTCCGTTCCGCTCGGGGCGTGCGCCGCGCCGACGGCTCCTACGTCCGGTTTGACGACAACGCCGCCGTCCTCATCAAGGAGGACAAGAACCCCCGCGGCACTCGTATCTTTGGCCCAGTGGCCCGCGAGCTGCGCGACAAGGATTATATGAAGATCCTGTCCCTGGCTCCCGAAGTGCTGTAAGGGAGGGTTTTTAGGATGAATAAAATGAGCATTCGCAAGGACGACCTGGTGGTCGTTCTGTCCGGCAAGGACAAGGGCAAGCAGGGCAAGGTCCTGGAAGTTATGCCCAAGAGCGGCAAGGTCGTGGTGGAGAAGGTCAACGTGGTCTCCCGCCACACCAAGCCCCGTAAGCAGGGCGAGCAGGGCGGCATCATCCAGAAGGAAGCCCCCATCTACGCCTGCAAGGTGCAGAAGGTCTGCCCCAAGTGTGGTAAGCCCACCCGCGTCGGCCACAAGGTCGAGGGTGACAAGAAGGTCCGCATCTGCAAGAAGTGCGGCGCCGAAATCTGAGAGAGGAGGAGTTAACCAATGGCCAATACGCCTAACCTGAAGAAGCTGTATCAGGACGAGGTCGCTCCTGCTCTGATGCAGAAGTTCGGCTACAAGTCCACCATGCAGATCCCCCGTCTGGACAAGATCGTTGTCAACGTGGGCTGCAGCGAGGCCCGCGAGAACGCCAAGGTTCTGGACGCCGTGGTCAGCGACCTGACCGCTATCACCGGCCAGAAGGCTGTGATCACCAAGGCTAAGAAGTCCGTGGCTAACTTTAAGCTCCGTGAGGGCATGCCCATCGGCGCTAAGGTTACCCTGCGCGGCAACAAGATGTGGGAGTTCCTGGACCGCCTGTTCAACGTGGCCCTGCCCCGCGTGCGTGACTTCCGCGGCATTTCCGCCGACTCCTTTGACGGCCGGGGCAACTACGCTCTGGGCATCAAGGAGCAGCTGATCTTCCCCGAGATCGAGTACGACAAGATCGACAAGATCCGCGGTATGGACATCGTGATGTGCACCACCGCTCAGACCGATGAGGAGGCCCGCGAGCTGCTCAAGCTCATCGGCGCTCCCTTCGCCGGCCGCTAAGGAGGAGGAACAACATGGCTAAGAAATCTATGATTCTCAAGCAGCAGCGCGAGCCCAAGTTCTCCAGCCGCCGCTACAACCGCTGCAAGCTCTGCGGCCGTCCCCACGCCTACCTGCGTGACTACGGCATCTGCCGTATCTGCTTCCGCGAGCTGGCTTACAAGGGCCAGATCCCCGGCGTGAAGAAGGCTTCTTGGTAAATCTCGCTGAGTCATACTGCGTTGGACCGGCTTGACGTACACAAAGTACGCCTGCGCCGCTCCGCCTTGTCTGACAAAGCGGTCTTCACCAAGACCCCGGCAGGCCCAAAGGTTTGCCGCTGAAATGAGTCGAAAAGAGACCGGCTGCACCCGCAGCCGGTCTCTTCCAGACAAAAGCTGACCACGTACTCGTGTGTGCGAAGCAAAAAACCCTTGCAATTCCCAGATTTATGGGGTACAATAAAGTGCTTGTGCGCCAGAGGACTTAAAAATGGCACGCCCGACACCGTTGGGCGGTGCAAAAAACCCGTAATCCCCACCGGAAAATCCCGGGGTGTGAGTACGGGGTTTTGGCTTGCAAGGTGACTTTGGTCAAGCCCGCCTCACGGCGGTTTTGATAGCGCCAAAGGCGCGAAGGCGGTCAACAGGTCGGGGAGCGCCTACCCCCGATACCTTACCGTCTGTACCGGATTTTCCGGTAATCTTATAAGGAGGTATATCTCATGCATATCACGGACCCCATTGCGGATATGCTCACCCGCATCCGCAACGCGAACAACGCCAAGCATGACACCGTGGACGTCCCCGCGTCCAACATGAAGAAGTCCATCGCTCAGATCCTGCTGGATGAAGGCTATATCAAGAACTTCCAGCTCATCGACGACGGCACTCAGGGTGTCATCCGCATCACTCTGAAGTATGGCGCCGGTAAGGAGAAGGTCATCTCCGGTCTGCGCCGCGTGTCCAAGCCCGGCCTGCGGGTGTATGCCGGCGCGGACGAGCTGCCCAAGGTTCTGCGCGGCCTGGGTATCGCCATCGTATCCACTTCCAAGGGCGTCATGACTGACAAAGCGGCCCGCAAGGCCCATGTCGGCGGCGAAGTCCTGGCATTTGTCTGGTAAGGAGGGTTATAGGAATGTCTAGAATTGGTAGAGCTCCTATCGCCATTCCCGCCGGAGTGGAGATTAAGGTAGAGGACAACAACGTTGTCACCGTCAAGGGCCCCAAGGGCACCCTGACCCAGCAGTTCAACCCCAACATGGCCATCGCCATCGAGGAGAACGTGCTGCATGTCACTCGTCCCAACGACGCTAAGGAGAACCGTGCTCTTCACGGCCTGACTCGCACCCTGATCCACAACATGGTGGTGGGCGTGACCGAGGGCTATAAGAAGGAGCTGGACGTCAACGGCGTTGGCTATCGTGTGGCCAAGGAGGGCAACAAGCTGGTGATGAACCTGGGCTTCTCCCATCAGGTCATCATGGAGGAGGTTCCCGGTATCACTATCGAGGTTCCCGGCCCCAACAAGATCATCATCAACGGCTGCGACAAGCAGCAGGTTGGCCAGTTTGCTGCCGAAGTGAGAGAGAAGCGTCCCCCCGAGCCTTATAAGGGCAAGGGCATCAAATACACCGACGAGGTCATCCGCCGCAAGGCTGGTAAGACCGGCGCCAAGAAGTAAGAAGGAGGTGTGCCACTATGATCAACAGACCCGATACTCGTTCCCAGCGGCTTAAGCGCCATAAGCGCGTGCGCGCCAAGATTTCCGGCACGCCCGAGCGTCCCCGCCTGAACGTGTTCCGCAGCGCCACCAACATCTATGCCCAGATCATCGACGATGTGACCGGCAAGACCCTGGTGAGCGCCTCTTCCCTGGAGAAGGATTTCTCCTGTGAGGGCACCAAGTCCGACGCCGCCAAGCAGGTTGGCATCAACGTGGCTGAGCGTGCCAAGGCCAAGGGCATCGACACCGTGGTGTTCGACCGCGGCGGCTATGTCTACCACGGCCGCGTCAAGGCTCTGGCCGAGGGCGCCCGTGAGGGCGGCCTGCAGTTCTAAGGGAGGAGGAAACGACAATGGCTAGATTTGAGAGAGAACCCAGCGAGTTCGTGGAGAAGCTCGTTTCCCTGAACCGCGTATCCAAGACCGTCAAGGGCGGCCGTATCTTCAAGTTCGCCGCTCTGATGGTGGTGGGCGATGAGAAGGGCCGCGTGGGCTTTGGCCTGGGTAAGGCCGCCGAGGTGCCCGAGGCTATCCGCAAGGGCATCGAGGACGCCAAGAAGAACATGATCACTGTGTCCCTGTCCGGCACCACCATCCCCCACGAGGTGATCGGTGAGTTCGGCGCCGGCCGCGTGCTGATGAAGCCCGCTGCCCCCGGTACCGGCGTTATCGCCGGCGGCGCTGTCCGCGCCGTGCTGGAAGCTGTCGGCATCAAGGACATCTACACCAAGTGCCTGCGCTCCAACAATCCGCAGAACGTGGTCTCCGCTGCCTTTGTGGGCCTGAAGTCCCTGCGCAGCCCTGAGGAGGTCGCCCGCATCCGCGGTAAGAGCGTGGACGAGATCCTGGGTTAAGGAGGCGCTGACAATGGCTAATCTGAACATTAAGCTGGTCAAGAGCCTGAACGGCCGCATCGCCAAGCACAAGGCGACTGCCGAGGCTCTGGGCCTGAAGAAGATCGGCGACATCACCGTGCAGCCCGACAACGCTGCCACCCGTGGTAAGATCGCCCACATCGGCTACCTGCTCCAGGTGACCGAGGAAAACTAACGTAGGAGGCGCGAGACAATGAATCTGCATGAACTCTCCCCCGCCGCCGGTTCCACCACTAAGTCCTTCCGCAAGGGCCGCGGTCATGGTTCCGGCAACGGTAAGACTGCCGGCCGTGGTCACAAGGGCCAGTGGGCCCGCTCCGGCGGCGGCGTGCGCGTGGGTTTTGAGGGCGGCCAGATGCCTCTGGCCCGCCGTATCCCCAAGCGCGGCTTCAACAACATCTTCGCTAAGCCCCTGGAGTCCGTGAACGTCTCCGCTCTGGAGAAGTTCGAGGACGGCGCTGTGGTCAACGCTCAGGCTCTGCTGGAGAAGGGCATCCTCTCCAAGTGTGAGTATGGTGTGAAGATCCTGGGCAACGGCACCATCACCAAGAAGCTGACTGTCCAGGCGTCCGCTTTCTCCGCCTCTGCCAAGGAGAAGATCGTGGCGGCCGGCGGAAAGTACGAGGTGATCTAAATGATCAAGACCGTTCGGGACGCCTGGAAGATCCCTGAGCTGCGCAACAAGATCCTCTTTACCATCTTCGCGCTGCTCATCTTCCGTCTGGGCGCCGCCATTCCGGTCCCCTATATCAATGGTGACCAGCTGGAGACCTATCTTACGGCCCAGAGCGGTACCATTCTGGGGCTGATGAATGCCATGAGCGGCTCTGCCTTCTCTATGGCTACCCTGTTCGCCCTGAGCGTGCAGCCCTATATCAACAGCTCCATTATCATCCAGCTGCTTACCGTGGCCATCCCCGCTCTGGAGCGGCTGGCCAAGGAGGGCGGCGAGGAGGGCCGGAAGAAGATCGCCTCCATCACCCGGTACACCACCGTGGCCATCGGCCTGCTGCAGGGTTTTGGTTACTACACCCTGATCAACAGCTACGGTCTGGTGGAGACCGACGGTCTGCCTGCCGTTTGGGTGGGCCTGGTCATCGTGCTGTCCTTCACTGCTGGCTCTGCCTTCCTGATGTGGCTGGGTGAGCAGATCACCGAGTTCGGCATCGGCAACGGCATCTCCATTCTGCTGTTCGCCGGTATCGTTTCCCGCTTCCCCCGTATGGTGGGCGACATCATCACTGGCCTGGGTTACTACAACAACCCCCTCACCGACGAGATGAAGGCCAGCATGAGCGAGACTCAGATCGCCGCCTATGAGAACGCTGCCCTGGCTCCCTGGATGGTCCCCGTGATCATCATCGGTATGCTGGCTCTGGTGGTGTTCATCGTGTTCATCTCCAACGCCGAGCGCCGCCTGCCTGTGCAGTATGCCAAGCGGGTGGTGGGCCGGAAGATGTACGGCGGTCAGTCCACCCACATCCCCATCAAGGTGAACATGAGCGGCGTTATGCCCATCATCTTCGCCCAGTCCATCGCCTCCCTGCCTGCCACCATCGGCGCTTTTGCCGGCTGGACTACCACCAGCGGCGGCTTCGGCGGAGGTCTGATGAACCTGTTTGATACCACTAAGCCCTTCTACAGCATCCTGTATTTCCTGCTGATCGTGGGCTTCAGCTACTTCTACGCCACCATGCAGTTCAACCCCATCGAGGTGGCGAACAACCTGAAGAAGAACGGCGGCTTTATCCCCGGCTTCCGTCCCGGCAAGCCCACCGCCGACTTCATTATGAAGGTGCTCAACAAGATCACCATGTTCGGTGCCCTGTACCTCTCCGTGGTGGCTATCGCCCCCATCATCACCGGCAACCTGGTCAGCTATAATTCTCTGGCCATCGGCGGCACTTCCGTTATCATCGTGGTAGGCGTCGCTTTGGAGACCGTGAAGCAGATGGAGGCTCAGATGCTCATGCGGCACTACAAGGGCTTCCTGGAGTAAGAGGGAGTGTGTGATATGGGAATGAAGCTGATCCTGCTGGGCGCTCCCGGCGCCGGCAAAGGAACCCAGGCTGAGGTGCTCAGCGCTAAGCTGAACATCCCCACCATATCCACCGGCAACATCCTCCGCGCCGCGATCAAAGACGGTACCCCCACCGGCCTGAAGGCCAAGTCCTACATGGACAACGGCCAGCTGGTTCCCGATGAGGTGGTCATCGCTATCGTGGCTGAGCGCCTGGCTCAGGAGGATTGTGCCAACGGCTTTATCCTGGACGGGATGCCCCGCACCCTGCCTCAGGCCGAAGCTCTGGACAAGGCCGGCGTGAAGCTGGACCATGTTCTGTCCATCGAGATCTCCGACGAGGAGATCGAGCAGCGTATGTCGGGCCGTCGGGTGTGCGCCCAGTGCGGCGCCTCCTACCACATTGTGGCCCGGCCCACCAAGGTGGAGGGTGTGTGTGATTCCTGCGGCGGCCCCGTGGTCCTGCGGGATGACGACAAGCCCGAGACCGTGCGTCAGCGTCTGGCGGTCTACCATGAGCAGACCGAGCCCCTGAAGGACTACTACCAGAGCAAGGGCCTGCTGAGTTCGGTGGATAACCAGCCCACCATTGAAGCCACCACCAAGGTGATTCTGGAGGCGCTGGGGCTTTGAGAAGCATCGAAATGATTTCCATGAAATCTCCCCGTGAGATTGAGGCCATGCGCAAGGCCGGGCGGCTCACCGCCCAGGCCCGGGCGCTGGCCGGCTCCATGGTTCGTCCGGGTGTCACCACCCACGAAATCGATACCGCGGTGCGCCGCTTTATCGAGAGCCATGGCGCCAAGCCTTCCTTCCTTGGTTACGGAGGATTCCCCGGTTCCGCCTGCATTTCGGTCAACGATGTAGTGATCCACGGAATCCCCGGCCCCCTGAAGCTGAAGGAGGGCGACATCGTCAGCGTGGACGTGGGAGCCTATGTAGACGGCTTCCACGGAGACTGCGCCGCCACCTACCCCTGTGGGGAGGTGAGCCCCGAGGCTATGAAGCTCATCCAGGTGACTCAGCAGAGTTTCTGGGAGGGCATCAAGATGGCCCGGAAGGGCATGAGAGTTTCCGATATCGGTCATGCGGTTCAGACCTATGTGGAGAGCTTCGGCTTCTCCGTGGTTCGGGACTTTGTGGGCCACGGTGTGGGCGCCAAGCTTCACGAGGCCCCCGAGGTACGCAACTTCGGGCCTGCCGGCCACGGTCCCCGGCTGCTGCCGGGTATGACTCTGGCGGTGGAACCCATGGTCTGTGCTGGGGATTGGCAGGTAAAGGTGCTGGCCGACAAGTGGACCACCGTCACATTGGACGGCTCCCTGGCTGCGCACTATGAAAATACCATCCTCATTACAGATGGAGAGCCGGAGATCCTTACCGTTACGGAAGATGGGGCCTATGTGTAATCGCAGCGGCCAAATCGTCCGGGCGACGGCCGGACGGGACAAGGGCGAGCTGTTCTTTGTCACCGGACAGGAGGGGGAATTTCTCCTGCTGGCCAACGGGAAGGGCCGTACCATGGCCGCTCCCAAACGGAAAAAGCCCCGCCATGTGGCGTGGCTGGACCAGGGGGACTTCCGTCACCCTGCTGTGGAAAAACTGCAACAAGGACAAACGGTATCCGATCGAGAACTGAGAAGGGCGCTGGCCGCCTTCAAGGAGGGAAACACGCTTGGCGAAAGATGATATGATCGAGCTGGAGGGAGTCGTCACCGAATCCCTGCCCAACACCACGTTCCATGTGGACATCGGCAATGGGCACATCATTCTGGCTCATATTTCCGGCAAGCTGCGCATGAACTTCATCCGCATCCTGCCCGGAGATAAGGTGACCGTACAGATGTCACCCTACGACCTCACCCGAGGCCGTATTACCTGGCGTTCTAAGTAACTATTAACGACCGCGCTGTCACAGGCTGGTTCCTCTGGAGCCTTGCCTCCGGGGAATCCGTTCCCTCAGCGGCCGCAGGCCGCCCCAAAGCGAAGCCCAGCGAAGCGGGTTCGCTTTGGAGAGGAGGAGCAGCGAAGCGAACGAACATTCAGCCCCGGCTGGATGTGAGCGATGCGAAGCTTGTGACGACGACGGGGCCATTCAGGCATTCATCAGGAGGTTTTAACAATGAAAGTCAGACCGTCCGTGAAGCCCATGTGCGAGAAGTGCAAAGTCATTAAGCGCAAGGGCAAAGTCATGGTTATTTGCGAAAACCCCAAGCATAAGCAGAGACAAGGTTAATTGGAGGTGCTGTAATAAATGGCTCGTATTGCCGGCATTGATCTGCCCAGAGAGAAGAGAGTCGAGATCGGCCTCACTTATATCTACGGCATTGGGCGCACCAGCGCCAACAAGATCCTGGCCAAGGCCGGGATTAACCCCGACACCCGCGTGAAGGACCTCACCGAGGACGATGAGGCCAAGCTGCGTGAGATCATCAGCCACGAGTACACCGTGGAGGGTGACCTGCGCCGCAACGTGGCTATGGACATCAAGCGGCTGACCGAGATCGGCTGCTACCGCGGTATCCGTCACCGCAAGGGCCTGCCTGTGCGCGGCCAGCGGTCCAAGACCAACGCCCGTACCCGCAAGGGTCCCAAGCGTACCGTGGCCAACAAGAAGAAGTAAGGAGGGATAACACATGGCTGCAAATACCAAGGGTAAGAAAGTGGTGCGTAAGCGCCGCGAGCGTAAGAACGTGGAGAAGGGCCAGGTGCATATCCGTTCCTCCTTCAACAACACCATGGTGACTGTCACCGACATGCAGGGCAACGCCCTGTCCTGGGCCTCCTCCGGCGGCCTGGGCTTCCGTGGTTCCCGTAAGTCCACCCCCTTTGCCGCTCAGACCGCCGCCGAGACTGCTGCTAAGGCTGCTATGGAGGGCTATGGCCTGAAGATCGTTGAGGTCTACGTAAAGGGTCCCGGCGCCGGCCGTGAGGCCGCCATTCGTGCGCTGCAGGCCGTGGGCCTGGAGGTCACCCTGATCAAGGACGTGACCCCCGTTCCCCACAACGGCTGCCGGCCCCCGAAGCGCCGCCGTGTCTGATCTGGAATAAAGGAGGTTTTTGACAGATGGCTAGAAATATGCAGCCCATCGCCAAGCGGTGCAAGGCTCTGAACCTGTCTCCCGCCGCCATGGGCTATGCCAAGAAGACGACCAACCGCAACCCCAAGGGTCAGATGCGCAGAAAGCAGTCTGAGTACGCCATGCAGCTGACCGAGAAGCAGAAGGTCAAGTTCGTGTACGGCATCATGGAGAAGCAGTTCCACATGTACTACGAGAAGGCCACCCGTATGCCCGGCAAGACCGGTGAGAATCTGCTGACTCTCATCGAGCGCCGCCTGGACAACGTGGTGTATCGCCTGGGCTTCGCCATGACCCGCCGTGAGGCTCGTCAGCTGGTGACCCACGGTCACTTCACCGTCAACGGCCAGCGCGTGGACATCCCCTCCTTCCTGGTGAAGGTTGGCGACGTCATCGAGGTGCGTGAGAAGAGCCGTTCTTCCGTGAAGTTTAAGCGCCTGCTGGGCGAGGACGCCCCCGTGGTGAACGTGCCCAAGTGGCTGGACCACGCCAAGAACACCCTCCAGGGTAAGGTCGTTGCTCTGCCCGTTCGGGACGACATCGACTTCCCCGTGGAAGAGCACCTCATCGTCGAGCTGTACTCTAAGTAATTATATTGTTCCGTGGGCCTTCGGCTTGGCCGGAGGCCCTACGGAGTTAGACTTAGACAACCCTCAGATATTGGTGAGCTGAATCAGGCGGCGTGAAAGCCGCCCAGAAAAGGAGGGTATCATAGCATATGGTAGAAATCGAGAAGCCCCGCATTGATTGTGTGGAAAATCCCGGTGACGCTTCCTACGGCAAGTATGTGGTGGAGCCCCTGGAGCGCGGTTACGGCACCACCCTGGGCAACTCCCTGCGCCGGATCCTGCTGTCCTCTCTGCCTGGCACCGCGGTGACCTCCATCAAGATCGCCGGCGTCCAGCATGAGTTTTCCACCATCCCCGGCATCAAAGAGGACGTGACCGAGATCGTCCTGAACATCAAGAGCATTATCGCCAAGCTCCACTGCGAGGAGAACAAGACGGTTCACATTGAGGCCAGCGGCGAGTGCGAGGTCACTGCCGGCGACATCAAGTGTGACGCCGATGTGGAGATCCTCAACCCCGAGCTGCACATTGCCACTCTGGGTCCCGACGCCACCCTGAGCATGGAGCTGACTTTGTCCCACGGCCGCGGCTATGTCCCTGCCGACCGGAACAAGCCCGCCCAGACCATCATCGGCCTGATCCCTGTGGACTCCATCTACACCCCGGTGCGCAAGGTGAATTACACCGTTGAGAACACCCGTGTAGGCGATGCCACCGACTACGACAAGCTGACTCTGGAGGTCTGGACCGACGGCACCATCGACGCCCGTGACGCGGTGTCCCTGGGCGCCCGGATCCTGTGCGATCACTTTGCTCTGTTCACCGACCTGTCCGAGACCATGGGCAGCCGTTCCACCGTGGTGGAGAAGGCCGAGACCCAGCGGGACAAGGTGATGGAGATGACCATCGACGACATGGACCTGTCCGTGCGTTCCTATAACTGCCTCAAGCGCGCTAACATCAACACGGTGGAGGATCTGATCTCCAAGACCGAGGAAGAGATGATGAAGGTGCGTAACCTGGGCCGCAAGAGCCTGGAAGAGGTCATCAACAAGCTGGCTATGATGGGTCTGTCCCTGGCCAGCGATGATAACCAGTAAGCAAGAAGCGCGAGGATAGGCGCGCCCTGTCCGCAGCGTGACAAGAAGAAGCGCGAAAGAGTTCTTCTTCCGCTTCCCGGGGCCGCCAGGAAGGTATGTAACGTTCCTCTTCCTGCACGCATTGCGTCCCGCTTTTGCGGGGGCTCCCGATCCCATTTGGGGTCCAATGAACGAATTTTAGATGGATCTCGCCACGCGAGGTCGAAGGAGAGTTTCTTATGTCTCAGAAGAACCGTAAGCTGGGCCGCACCAGCGATCAGCGTAAGGCTATGCTCCGTGCCATGGTGACCTACCTGCTGGAGAACGGCCAGATCAAGACCACCGTCACCCGCGCCAAGGAAGTGGCTCCCGTGGCCGAGAAGATGATCACCCTGGCTAAGAAGAACGACCTGGCTGCTTATCGTCAGGCTCTGGGCTTCATCACCAAGGAGGATGTGGCCAAGAAGCTGTTCCAGGAGCTGGGCCCCAAGTATGCCGAGCGTAACGGCGGTTACACCCGCATTGTCCGCATCGGCGCCCGCCGCGGCGACGCCGCTGAGATGGCTATCATCCAGCTGGTGTAATGTCGGAGATCGTGTGATCATCCCACCTGTTACAGGATAAAAAAATCCCGCCCTTTCGGGCGGGATTTTTTAATGGCCGAAAAGTCGTATATACAAATAAAAAACTCCCGGTATGCTGTCACACCGGGAGTTTGGTTTATTTCTCAGATCAGAGACAGGGCCAGGGTGAGAATCACGAAGACGATAGCCACCCACTTGGTCATCTTGGCCAGCTTGGAGTCCCAGGTCTTGGCCTTGTTCTTAGACAGGAAGGTGTCCACACCGCCGGCGATGGCACCAGACAGACCAGCGCTCTTGCCGGACTGAAGCATAACCACCGCAATAAGAACCAGCGCGCACAGCACCTGAATTACAGTAAGAGCGAGCTTCAAAGTCATAGTAATCGTTCCTTTCAAGCCCCGGGGGGCGAAAAATCAAACTTGCGGCGGCCGCTGCCGGACGCAGAGTTTATAATAGCACATTGTGGGAGAAATTGCAAGCGTTTTATCGAAAATCCTTCGGATTTCTCCCATTTCCCGGGAAGCACAGCCCCTTGGGCGGGAACGAAACCAGATGCACAAAATGGGCCTTACAGCTGAGCGATGGCCTCGATCTCCACTAGGACGTCCTTGGGCAGACGAGCTACCTGAACGGCGGAACGGGCGGGGTAGGGCTCCTGGAAGAACTGAGCGTAGACCTCGTTCATGGCAGCAAAGTCATTCATATCCTGGAGGAAGACCGTGGTCTTAACCACCGCGCCCATGTTGGTGCCGGCGGCGTTGAGAATGGCCTTGATGTTGTTCAGAGACTGACGGGCCTGCTCCTGGATGCCGCCCTCCACAATCGCGCCGGTCTCGGGGTCAATGGGGACCTGGCCGGAGGTGAACAGCAGCTGCCCGATCTGGATGGCCTGGGAGTAGGGACCGATGGCGGCGGGGGCCTTATCAGTATGAATGACCTGCTTCATAGCGGAAAACTCCTTTTCTCACATAAAATAGTGGGCTCAATGGCCTAGAGAAATTGTATCACGGAGGCGTGTCCGCCGTCAACGCGGAAAAAAGGCTGCCCTGACGGGCAGCCTGATGGGTCAAAGAGGACCAAATTTGGAGAAGGGGAAGATCGAAAAGAAAGCCTTACCCAGGACATAATCCTCATCAATGGTACCGATGAGATTGTCCCGGCTGTCGTCGGAGTCGTTGCGGTTGTCGCCCATCACAAAAATAGAGCCCTCAGGTACCTCAATATGGGTGCTGCCCTGGGCGCCCAGACGGTCAAACATGGGTTCTTTGATATAGGGCTCATCCAGCAGTTCCCCATCCACATAGACAGAACTGGTAGTGTAGTCAATGTCTACAGTCTGCCCACCCACGGCAATAACCCGCTTGACAATAGCGCTTCCGCCCAGATGCTGCACGGTGGTTTTGTTGACGACCACAATATCGCCCTGCTGGGGGGTGTAGCCCAGAGACCAGACCAAAAGTAACTGGTTGTGTTGTAAGGTGTTATCCATGGAATGGCCGTCCACCCGAGTGAGGCGGCCGAAGAAGGTAAAGACAAGCACCAGGACCACCAGGGCGGTGGTCAGCGCGTTGAGCCAATAAAACAGGTCGTCGGAGGATTTTTCGACGGTTTTTTCCTCCTGAGGCTCCTGCTGGGAGTCCAGGGGCTGCTGATCGTATTTTGGATCCATAGGGGATGCCTCCTTGTGTTGCAGTGGTAGATCGTTACATTATACCCGGTTTGCAGGAAAAATTCAACCGGGGGCATTATTTTTGCGCAGAGGGAACGTTACTTTCTGCTCGCACAGAAAGTAACCAAAGATGCGTTGGGGGCCGCCTTCGATGAGCGCCTTCGCGCAGCGGGCGCTCATAGGCGGCTTGCCCCCAAGCCCCCATTTTACGGGGGACACCCTCCTGGAGGATGGGCACGTGCATTCGGTGGCTCCGAACACAAGACCTTGCTTCCTTCTTGCCTCGGGGGCACAGGCCCCTACAAAGTGGAAATTTAGAAGCATCCGCGCTGTACGGACACCGCCTACTCTGGTATAACCGTGGCAGTTGGGCAGTTACCCGGGGCGACCAACGCTGCACCAAACAGCTAGGCAGGCACCAGGCGGTGTACGTTAGAAGAGGAATAATTAAATTTTGATGGAAGTAGGCCCCAGTGGGCCGAGAGTAGAAGGGTGCATGGTCAAAATTTAGGCCGCCGGGGATGACAAAACAACCGAAGGGACACGCCCCCGTAACTGGGGGTCTGGGGGCAATGACTGTGAGCACCGCCGCAGGCAAGGTGCTCACCAGAAGCGACCCCCAGGGCATTTTTGGTTCCTTTTTGGGCAAGCAAAAAGGAACCCGCCCTGCAGGGCGGAATTCAATAAAAAAGTAGGAGCAACAAGAAATGTCACTCCTACAAAGACCATGTTATGAAAGATTTTTCTCTCGAGTGTGACAGGAGAAAAGCAAAATCTGCCGCTGCGCAGACAAATCCTGAAGAAGCTCCAGGGCCCGCTTGGCCCGCACGTCATCAAAGGCGGCCAGAGCCTCATCCAGCACCAACGGTGCATCCGGCAAACACAGGTCACACACCGCCAGGCGTACCGCCAGATAGATCTGGTCTACCGTTCCCTTGGACAGGTACAGCGCGCTGTGAGGCAGCACGTCCTGTTCTCCAGAGGCGCTGGCCTCCAGCTCCTTGTCCAGGGACAGGGCGTGATATTTGCCCCCGGTGAGCCGGCTGAGGAGGGCACCCGCCGCGCGGTTGAGCTGGGGCGAGAACCGCTGTTGAAGCTGTGCGTTAGCCTGCTGGAGGGTCTCCATGGCGATGGAGATGGCCTGATATTCCCGGCGACGGCGTTCCAGCTCCTCCTCCACTTGCTCCAGCCGGGCAGAGAGAATGGCCGGGTCCCCCAGGGCCTGCTGTTTGCCCCGGGCCTGGTTCAGTGCCCGGTCCAGCCGCTCCAGCTCTACCTGGAGCCGCCCCGTCTCCTGAGCGGCCTGTTCCAGGGAGAGGGTGGGCTGGGACAACGGAGTTTCTTCCGTCAGTTCCCTGCCGCCCTGGGCCTGGAGAGCCTGGGTGAGGCGCTGGGCTCCCTCCAGTTTGGAACGGGCCAGGGTCTCCCGCTCGCCCAGGTTCAGCGCCCGGGAGAGGGCGGCGGAGATGCCGAAGAGCTCCTTTACCTCAGGGGCAAAGGTGTGGACAAACCGGAACAGCTCCTGGCGGCTGTTTTCCAGCCGGGCCTGGCGGTCCTTCAGGCCGCCCTGGATCATCCGTACCTGCTGGGCAGCTTGGTCGGCGGCGGCCATCCGCTGCTGATAGTTTCCTGCCAGGACAGTGATCTCATCCACATCATCTACCCCGTAGCGCTCCAAAATCTTGGCGGCCTGCCGGGCAGCCTTCGTCCCGTTTGCGAAAACCAGGGCAGAGGCAGCGGCGCACAGCACATAGGCGATGGGACCCAGCCACCAGAAGGGGCCAAAGACCGCCAATGATGCGCCAGCCAGTAAGCCTACAATTTGGAGCAGGGCAAAATTTCGGCGGCTGGCGGCCTTCCTGGCCATGCCGGAGCGGTAGCTCTCGCTGTCCCGTTCCCCTTTGCGCACCGCTTCTTCTCCAGTCATGCCCGGGAAGTGGTCGTCCTGGGCCGCCTGGCGGGCGCGCTCCAGGGCCTGCTGGGCCAGGGCCAGTTCCTCCTGGCCTTGCCGGATCTCCGGCTCCAGAGCCTTGAGAAAGGCCAGCTCCCCCTGTGCCCGCTTCAGGGCATCCCGGGAGGGGATGGGACCAAACCGGGCCTGCTCGGAGAGCAGCGCGTTCAGCTGTGCCTGTGCCTGAGCCTCGTCGGTGCGGGCCTGGGTATACTGAAGATCCAGCTTCCGCTGGGCAATGGCCTTATGAAGGGCCAGCTGCCGGGTGCAGAAGGCATGCTTTCGGGCGGCCTGGGCCCGCTCCCCCTCCAGCTGGTTGAGCTGGTCGTTGAGCTGGGAGAGCTCGCCTGCACTGCGGGCCAGTTCCGCCTGCTCCTCCTCCAGCTGAGGGATGCGGCCCACGCTCTTGTTGACCTTGCGGCGGTTGAGCCACTCCTTGAGCTGCCGCTCCACCTGGGAGTAGGATACATCCTCCTCCCCGGAGGAGACTAGGGCAGCGATGCGGGCCTCCAGCTCTGGGGCGGAGCGGATGGCCAGGGTGCCGCTTTGTCCGATGAAGGCGGAGCGCTCATAGACCTCCCGGCCCACGCCCAGCAGCATCTGGCCGCAGGTATCGGCGGTCAGGCCGGGGACGGGCTCTTCGGTGCCGGTATACACGGCGGAGAAGCTACCAAAGGGCACGTTGCCCCGAGGCCCTCTCCGAATGGTAATGTCCTGGCCCTGCCACTCTAGGGTGATCTCCCCCTCCATGGGGGCGCCGGACCAGGGCTGGTAGCGGTTCTTGTCGGCCAGGTGGCCTTTCCGGTCCCGGTCCCGGGTGTCGATGCCGTAGAACATGGCCTTCAAAAAGGCGCACCAGGTGGACTTTCCCCCCTCGTTGGGGGCAGTGATAACGTTAAGTCCCGGCTCCAAAGTGAGGTGCTCCCCCTGGAGTTTGCCAAAGGTGGCGGTCATGGTTTTGATCTTCATGGAGCCACATCCTCCCCTCGTTCCAGGGCGGCCAGGCCAAAGCGTACGGCCAGCTGTAAGGTTTCATCCTCCGGGTCCGCCTGACAGCGGGCGGCCATGGAGCGGAGAAACAGTCCGGTAAGGGAGTCCTCCTCCCGCCGCGCCCACACCTCCCGGCGTACCCGGGTGCGGTCCCGGAGAGTCAAACCGTAAAACCGGGGAGCCAGAACCGTCTCCAGGGCGGTAAGGTCCAGGGGGGATTCCCCGCGCTCTCCGGTAAAGGTGATGCGGTAGACGTCATTGTCTGTGTCAGGAGGCAGAACGGCCCGCACCGCCTCCAGAGGGCTCTCCCGGTCGGTGAGGTCCACGGTCAGCTCTTCATACCGCCGCCGGCTCAGGGGCACCAGTTCCCCCTGGCAGCCGTTCTCGTCCAGGGTGAGGCAGAGCACGCCTTTCTCTCCCGTCTCGTCAAAGCCGCGGCCCTCGGGGCAGCCGGGATAGGCCCAGAAGGTTGTTCCCTCTCTCTGCACGCCGCTGCACTGGTGGACGTGGCCCAGAGCCAGGTAGTGAAGGCCGCTGGCGGCAATTTCTTCCCTGGCAATGGGGGCGTAGTCTCCCGTGCCATCCACCTGGCCGTGGAGCACCATAAGGTGTACCTTTCTGTCCTGAGGGGCAGAAAAGCCCGCCAGGGGGGAGGCGTCCTCCCGGGGAGCCTGAAAGGCCCGGCCGTGGACCACACAGCCCAGCTGGGGCAGCTCCACCGCCTCCAGGTCGCCGGAGGTAAAAATATGTACGTTTTCCGGCCAGTCCAGGGCGGCGTAGAGGAAGTTTATATGGTAGTAGTCGTGGTTGCCCGGGGCGAGAAACACCGGGCAGGGGATCTGCCCCAGGGCCTGAGAGAGGGCCTGGGCGGTCTCACGGTAGGTCTGGTGGCTGTCCAGCAGGTCGCCGGAGAGGAGCACCAGGTCGGCCCGCCGCTGCCGGGAGAGCTCGGCCAGGGCAGAGAGCAGCTCCCGCTGCTCGCCCCGGCGCTGGGCAGCGCGCTGGGGGGTGAGGCCGGCAAAGGGACTGTCCAGGTGGAAGTCAGCCCCGTGGATGATGGTCAGCAAGGTTTGTTCCAGTCCTTTCTGTTTGAAGAAGGAAAGCGAAGCTTTCCATAAAGTTCTTTGCCAAGCTTTCTTTCAAGAAAGCGGAAGCCGCCCCGCAGGGCGGCAACCCCAGAGGGGAAACGAAGTTTCCCATAAAGCTTTTTTGCCTACTTTTTTCTCGAAAAAAGTAGGTTCTTTCAAGAAAGCTAGTTATTCGAGGAGGTCCACGCGCTGGACCTGGACGCAGCGGTTTTTATCCGTATCAATGGTGAAGCGGCAGGCATTGATCTTGCAGGGACCCTCCGCCTCCTCGTAGCGCCGGGGCAGACCGCCCAAAAACAGGTTGATGGAGTGCTCGGGGCGGATGCCCAGCACGGAATGTCTCGGGCCCGTCATCCCCAGGTCGGTGACAAAGCCAGTGCCCTTGGGCAAAATCTGTGTGTCGGCGGTGGGCACATGGGTGTGGGTTCCCCACAGGGCGTGGATGCGTCCGTCCAGGTACCAGGCCATGGCGCCCTTCTCGCTGGTGGCCTCGGCGTGGAAGTCCAGCAGCAGCACCTGGCACTGCTGGGCCTCATGGGAGCGCAGGATCTGATTGGCTGCCTTGAAGGGGCTGTCCAGATTGGAGTTAAGCTCCAGGCGTCCCATCAGGTTCATGACGCCGATCTTCAGCCCCTTAGGTCCGTCGTACACCCCAAAGCCACGGCCGGGTACCCGGCCGGCGTAGTTGGCCGGACGGAGAATGTAGGGGTCCTTGTCCAGAAAATCCGCGATTTGGATGCGGTTCCAGGTATGGTTGCCCAGGGTGATCACATCGGCCCCGGCGTCGTACAGACCACGGGCCTGCCGGGGGGTGAGCCCCACGCCGGAGGCGTTCTCTCCGTTGACCACGGTGAAGTGGATGTCATGCTCCCGCTGGAGCTCCCGCAGGCGGCGGGCCAGGATATCCTGACCGCCCTCGCCTACAATATCGCCAACCGCCAAAATATTCAGCAGCATTGTGTCTCCTCCTTGGATGGAAAAAGTGTCCTGCCCCATATTATAGTAGATGGAGCGGGAAAGGGCAAAGCCTTTTTCCACGAAGAAGGGCGGACATATTTTTGCCCTGCCGGACATAGGCTGTTTTACATGCAGCAGCGAGGAGGGGATGGAATGGACTACCGGCAGCGGCGGGAGACAGGGACAGGCTGGAACGCCCGGCGGACCGCGGGGCTGGGCCTCATTCTGGCAGTGGTGGTGTTTTTTCTCCCTCTGCTCACGGTAGGGGGCGAGCCGGTGCTGGGACTGGCTCAGCAGGGCGAAGGCGGCGGAGCGGCCCAAGGGGAGAGCGTTCAGACCCAAGCGGCCAAGGACCGGGGAAAGGTGGTAAAGCTCCTTCAGGAGGACGGGACGGTGACCGAGCTGACCATGGAGGACTACCTGTTTGGGGTGGTGGCGGCGGAGATGCCCGCCTCCTTCGAGCTGGAGGCTCTGAAGGCGCAGACCTGTGCCGCCCGGACCTACACCGTGCGCAAGCAGAACAATCCCACCCAGGCCCATCCGGATGCCGACGTGTGCACGGACACAGGCTGCTGTCAGGCCTATGTCACCCGGGAGGCGGCCGAGACCCGGTGGGGATTGAGTGCCGGGGAGTATAGCCAAAAGATCGCCCAGGCCATTGCGGAGACCGACGGTATGGGGATCCTCTACCAGGGTCAGCCCATCCAGGCGGTGTTCTTCTCCTCTGCGCCGGGGTATACGGTGGACGCAGTGGAGGTCTGGGGCAACAGTGTGGATTACTTAAAGAGCGTGGAGAGCCCGGAGGGGGAGGAAGTGCCCAATTACCACAGCCAGGTGGTGAAAAGTGGAGAGGAAGTAAAAAATGCGGTGCTGACAGCCTACCCCGGGGCGGACCTGTCCGGTGATCCATCGGGCTGGTTTGGAACTCCGGCAGTCAATGAGGGCGGCACCGTGTCCAGCATCTTGGTGGGCGGCGTCACCCTGACGGGAAGCCAGGTGCGCACCCTGTTTGACCTGCGCTCGGCCTGTTTTACCGTGGCTTGGGATGGCACCAACTTTACCTTTTCCGTCACCGGCTACGGCCACGGGGTGGGTATGAGCCAGTACGGGGCCAACGCCATGGCCAAGGCGGGGAGTACTTATGGCGAAATCCTGACTTGGTACTATACGGGGGCTGAGGTGGCTTCCCTGTGGTAAACAAAAACACCGGGTGCGTGTCTAAGACACGCACCCGGTATTTTGCAAAAAATCACGCCGAGACAGTCAACCGCAGCAGGAGGAAGACTTCTCCCGGTTCCAACTGAGGGGTTTGGATGGGGCCGGTATAGCCAGGAGCTGCCCAGGAGATGTCAGAATCCCGGGCACTGCTGTTCTCCTGGAGCATGGGAAGGGACCAGCAGGCCAGCACTGCACCGGATTCCGGATCCAGCCGGCAGGACTGCTCCAGTACATCCATCATATATCCTTGCCCCAGATAGGGGACATCCGTGAGCGTGGTGTACCAGGTGCCGCCGGTCATGGTTACCCCTATCTGGATCTGCGCCTGAGCTGGAAGAAACTCATAGGAGAAGGCAAGCTGTTGGCGGCGGGGAGCATCCGGCCAATTGGATGCCTGCGCGACCGTCCAGGTCTGGACCAGACCCTGGTCTGTCCACAGTTCCATCTGCATTTTATAGTTTGCCATCCCGTCGGCTACGGTCAGATCGTAGAGATGTACCGATGCGGTCTTTGCAGTCCTGGCAGCCAGCAACGCCTGCTCAGAGAGGGGAGAGGGAGAGACTACCGTGGTGGACTGAGGCAGCAGTTCCGTGCGGGTGCTTACCAGCCAGAAGCCTCCCGCCAGAGCCAGCAAGGCCAGCAGAGCCACACAGGCCAGAGTAGCCCGCCGCCACCGGCGCAGCTTCCGGCCCGCCTGGACCAGCAGCAGATGCAGTGAATCCCGCAGCAGCTTCTCCTGGGGCGGCTCTCCCGGAGTGCCGGACAGAAGTTTGGATACCGTCAGACCCAGCTGGTCGCTCAGGGCCTCCAGCAAGGCCAGGTCGGGGAAATTGAGACCCCGCTCCCATTTGCTCACCGCCTGGGGAGATACATGAAGAGCCTGGGCCAGCTCCTTCTGTGTCAGGCCCTTTTCCCTACGGGCCTGCCCAATCAGAGCGCCGGTTTTTTGTGCGTCCATGCCCTCACCTCCTGCCTTCAGCATAGTGCTTTTCCTCAGCAGAGGCAAACAACCTGTGGTTGAATGTTATTTTCCCACGCAAAACCGCTGAAAAATCCGCGCGGTAACGTCCTCTCCCACACTCTGCCCCGTAAGCTCACCCAGAGCTTGGAGGGCCTCCTCCACATCGGTGAGCAGGGCGTCGGGGGTCATCCCGGCCTCCAGGGCCTGCAGGGCCCGTTCCACGCCCTCCAAAGCCCGCTGGGCCGCCTGGGCCTGCCGGGCGTTGGACAGGAGTTCTCCATAAGCGGAGTCGCTGCCCTTGGGGAACAGTTGGGCCACGGCGGCCTCCAGGTCGGCCAGACCCTCTCCGGTCTTGGTGCTCAGCTCCACCACCGGGGGCAGGGAGCCCAGGTTGAGAAAGGGAACCGGAGCAGAGGGGAGGTCCGTTTTTGTGTGGATCAGAATGGTGGGGGCCAGACTCAGGGCGGTTTCCAGCAGCTCTCCATCCTCCTGGGTGGCGGTCACGGAGCTGTCCCACAGCACCAGGATAAGCTCCGCCTCCACCATGGCTTGACGGCTGCGCTCCACGCCCAGGCGCTCAATAGGGTCGCTGCTGTCCCGCAGACCGGCGGTGTCAATGAGCCGCAAAGGCACGCCTCCCAGCTCCACCTCCGCCTCCAGGGTGTCCCGGGTGGTGCCGGGGATGTCGGTGACGATGGCCCGGTCATAGCCCACCAGAGTGTTAAGCAGAGAGGATTTTCCTGCATTGGGCCGTCCTACCAAGGCACAGCGTACCCCTTGATTGAGCCGACGCCCTCGCTGGTAGGTGGCCAGCAGGTCATGGAGAGCCCGGCTCTGGGCGGACAGGTCGTCCTCCAGCTTGGTGAGGGTGAAGGGATCGATGTCCTCATCGGGGTAGTCCAGCACGGCGTGGAAGTGGGCCATAACGTCTACCAGAGCGGAGTAGATCTGTCCCACCCGGCGGCTCAGCGCGCCGGACAGCCTCCCGGCGGCGTGGCGGGCGCCCTCCCGGCTCCGGGCGTCCAGCAGATCGGCCACGGCCTCCGCCTGGGCCAGGTCCAGCCGCCCGTTGAGAAAGGCACGCTGGGTAAACTCGCCGGGACCCGCCTGACGTGCCCCCTGAGCAAACAGGGCCTCCAGCCCCAGGGTGAGCACCATGGGAGAGCCATGGCACTGCAGCTCCGCCGTGTCCTCCCCGGTGTAGCTGCCCGGTCCCCGGCTGTAAGTGCACAGTACCTGGTCAATGACCTCCCCCTGGGCGTCCAGCAGGCTGCCGTAGACCAGCTTGTGGGCCGGGTGGTCCTCCAAACGGTTGCCCGCGGCGGGCCGGAAGCAGGCCGAGGCCGTCTCCACCGCCCGGGGACCGGACAGGCGCAAAATACCGATGGCCGAGGGGACGGCGGGGGTAGCCATGGCGGCAATGGTGTCTTGGTTCATGGGGAAGGCTCCCTTCTCAAAGAATGGTGGAAAACCGCCGGGATGGCGGGCAGTTCCTGCAAAAATCGGATTTGTGGATTTTTCCGCGAAAAAAAGGCTTGACACGGATTTCACCTGGATTTTCGGTAAAAATCCAATGTTTCTGTTCACATAACAACTTGTGGAAAACTTTGTGGATTGTGTGGAAAACCCTTGCCCCGCAAGGAAATGGGGAAGATAAAACCGGCGGTCGAAAAAATTTGTGGATTTGGATAGAGGATTTGGCAGCGCAGGGGGAGGGGGAAGAAAACTCTGCCGGAGCATCTGTCCAAAATGCAGTAATGCCGCCGCGGGATGACCCGCGGCGGCAGGTGAGGGTTTAAACTTCCTCCTGGATGCGGCGCAGCACCGCACGGGCGGCCTGTACGCCGGAAGCTCCGGCCTGGGCCAGACCGCGGGTGACGCCCGCGCCGTCGCCGGCGGCGAAGAAGCCGGGCAGGGCGGTCTCCAGCTCGGGGGAGAGAGCCAGGCGGGCGGAGTAGAACTTGACCTCCGCGCCGTAGAGCAGGGTGTCGTGGTTGGCGGTGCCCGGAGCGATCTTGTCCAGCACGTAGATCATCTCGATGATGTCGTCCAGCTGCCGCTTGGGCAGGGCCAGGGACAGGTCGCCGGGGACCGCGGCGGTGAGGGTGGGCCGGGTGAAGGACTTGCCCAGCCGGTGCTCGTTGGTGCGCACGCCCTTGACCAGGTCGCCGAAGCGCTGCACCAGCACGCCGCCGGCCAGCATGTTGCTCAGAGAGGCGATGTGCTTGCCGTAGCGGTAGGGCTCATTGAAGGGCTGGGTGAAGCGGTTACTTACCAGCAGGGCGAAGTTGGTGTTCTCACTGCGCAGGGAAGGGTCGGCGTAGGAGTGGCCGTTGACGGTGTTGATGCCCTCCACGTTCTCAGCCACCACGTGGCCGTAGGGGTTCATGCAGAAGGTGCGCACCTGGTCGCCGTACTGCTTGGTGCGGTAGACCAGCTTGGACTCGTAGACCACGTCGGTGATGTGCTCGAAGACGGTGGCGGGCAGCTCCACCCGCACGCCGATGTCCACCTGGTTGTTGAGCAGCTCCAGTCCCAGCTGCTTGCACTGGTTGGAGAACCACTCAGCGCCCGAGCGGCCGGGCGCGGCGATAAGCCGCTTGCAGGTGACTTCCTCCCCACCGGCCAGAGTCAGGCAGAAGCCGCCGTCGGCCTGGGCGATGTGCTCCACCGCGGTGTTGAAGCGGAACTCCAGCATGTCCTTGAGTCCCTCATAGATGTTCTGGAGGATGCGCAGGTTGTTCTCGGTGCCCAGGTGCTTGCACCGGGCCTGAAGCAGGTGCAGGTCATAGCCCAGGGCCTTCCGGGCCAGAGCCTTGGCCTCGTCGCTCTGGGTGGAGAAAACCTGGGTGGTGGCCCCGTGGGCGACGTTGATGGAGTCCACGTAGTCGATGAGGTCCATGACCACCTTGGGGTCCATAAAGTCGGTGAGCCAGCCGCCGAACTGGGTGGTAAAGTTGAACTTTCCGTCGGAGAAAGCGCCTGCGCCGCCAAAGCCGCACATGGTGTCGCATACGGCACAGTGGATGCACTCGCGGACCTTGCCCGCCACAATGGGGCAGCTGCGGTGGTAGATATCCCGGCCCTGGTCCAGGGCCAGTACCTTCAGGTCAGGACGGCTGTGGGCCAGCTCGTAGGCGGCAAAGATGCCCGCCTCGCCGCAGCCCAGGATCACTACGTCATACATGGCATTCATGGAAGTTCTCCTTACATTTTCTTCTGTTTCGGCGGCAAAAAGCCCCCTTCATACAGAATATAGTATAACATACTTTTCAAAAAAACAAAATGGGAAATCCGGTGAAAAGGCACGAAAAAGGCCGCCCAAAGGCGGCCTGACGGGGGGAGATTCAGCTTCGCTCCTCAAAGCTGGCGCCGCAGCTGCGGCAGGTGACGGTGATTTTTCCCTTGCCCCGGGGGACCCGCAGCTGTTGGCCGCAGTTGGGGCATTTGAAGTAGCGGTGTTCCTTGTCTCTGTGTGCCGTGCGCTGAAAGCGCCACCAGCGGATCACGGGGCCAGCCACCTGGAGAAACTTTGCGTTTTCAGCCCGGCGGCGGGCGGCGTTGCGGGAGAGGGTACGAAACAGGAGAAGGAAAAGCACCGCCAGGGACAGCCAGTACAGCACCCCCCACCGGGTGAGGGCGGAAACCAGATACAGCACCAGGTACAAACCCAGCAGAGCCAGATTGAGCTGGTCGGTCCCGTAGCGGCCGTACATAAAACGCTGGATGGCGTTGCGGATCATAGGCAGCCTCCTAAGTAGAGAAAACAGGCGCGAGAGCGGTTTTTTCTCTTGAAATATCTTGAAAATATGATAGCGCGAGAGTATGAACTCGTCAAGGAAGCAATCGTAAACAAAGTGTGAATTGTTCCTGGCAGAACAACAGAAACCGGGGCATTTGTCTTGCGCCAGGGGACAAAATAGGGTATACTTTTCCCAAATGAACTGGGAGGACCGCTGTATGAAGCGCATCGACAAAGAGAACTATTACCTGGATATCGCCGAGACCGTGCTGGAGCGGTCCACCTGTATGCGGCGGTGCTATGGAGCCATTATCGTCAAGAACGACGAGATCGTCTCCACCGGCTATAACGGCGCGCCCCGTGGCCGGAAGAACTGCATGGACCTGGGCTACTGCACCCGGGAGGCCATGAACGTGCCCAGCGGCGAGCGCTATGAGCTGTGCCGCTCCGTCCACGCGGAGATGAACGCCATCATCTCGGCCGCCCGGCGGGACACCCTGGGCGCCACCCTGTACCTGGCGGGCCGGGAGGCCAAGACCGGGGAGCTGCTCCACGACGCCACCTCCTGCTCCATGTGCCGCCGTCTCATCATCAACGCGGGCATCCAGCGGGTGGTCATCCGCAACACCGACCGGGATTACAGCGTGGTCCATGTGGAGGACTGGGTGCGGGAGGACGACTCCCTGCCGGAGCAGCATAAGTAAGGCTCCACCTTGACAGCCCCTGCCGGGGCGGGTACAATAAAGATGACCGCATAACAATCGAGCACAGGGGCGCTGGAAGCTTTTCCGGCTGAGATGCAAAGGCGAATAGGCCGCCTTCGGTCCCTTAAACCTGATCCGGGTAATGCCGGCGTAGGAAGTGAACGGAATGTGGACTCATGTCGTTTCTTTCGTACCGCACTGCACCCGCTTGGATGTGTTGCGGTACAACATTTTTTAGGAGGAAACGAGTATGAATTCCACTGCTGTGACCCGGCGCGCCCAGTCCATCCGGCTGCGCCGCCTGGTAGAGAGCGCCATGATGCTGGCCATCGCCACGGTGCTGAGTATGTTCCCCTTCCAGGGACCCTGGGCGCTGGGGGGCGGCATCACCGTGTGCTCCATGCTGCCCTTGGTGGTGCTGTCCTGGCGGTACGGCTGCAAGTGGGGCGTGTTTGCCGCCTTTGTGTACAGCCTTCTGCAGATGGTGCTGGGCATCCAGAACGTGCAGTACGCCGACAGTGTGCCCACCGCGATTCTGATCATTTTGTTTGACTATGTGCTGGCCTTCTCGGTCATCGGACTGGCCGGAATGTTCAAGGGCCGGCTGGGCAATCCCCGTCTGGAGCTGGTGCTGGGCATCGTGCTTACCTTTTTGGTGCGCCTTGGCTGCCACTATGTCTCCGGCGTGGTGGTTTGGGAGGTGCTGTGGCCCAATGAGCTGGGCTGGGCCGCGCCCGTCTGGTCTATTGCCTACAACGCCAGCTACATGATCCCGGAAATTATCATTACCTCCCTGGTGGCGGCGCTGTCCTACGGCCCGCTGAAGAAGTATTACCAGGGCCAGGACCTGAACTGACCCCTTCGGGGGCGAAGAAAGAGAGGCCCCCATGGGTAAATTTGACGGCCTGCTGCTGGTCAGCGACTTTGATGATACCTTATATGATTCCCATCACCGGGTGCCGCCCCGCAATCTGGCAGCCATCAACTACTGGCTGCGGGAGGGGGGACGGTTTACCGTGGCCACCGGGCGGGCCTACACCACCTTTGCCCCCTACGTCCACTTAGCGCCCATCAATGCCCCGGTGGTGCTGTCCAACGGCTCGGCCATCTACGACTTCCACACCGATACCATGCTGGTGGAGACCCAGCTGGACCCCCGGGCGCCCCAGGACTTTCAGGCCTTGATGGACGCCATTCCCTCTCTGGGGATGGAGGCCTACCACGGGGAGGATATCTACGTCTTTCGGCCCAACTATGTCACCCACGGCCACATGCGCAAGGTGGGCACCGACTACACGGTGGCGCCCATTGCCGACATGCCCACCCCCTGGAACAAGGTCATTGTCCAGCAGGAGTACGACCAGCTGCTGCGCGCCCGCGCCTGGCTGGAGGAGCACTGTCCGGAGCGGTACGAGGCCATTTTCTCCAACCGCTACTACCTGGAGGTCACCCGCCGGGGCTGCAACAAGGGCGGCATGGTGCAGCGCCTCATCGACATGCTGGGGGTGGAGCGGGGCAACCTCTACTGTGTGGGGGACAACCAGAACGACATCCCCATGATGGCCCTGTCCGCCATCCCCTTCGCGCCGGCCAACTGTGCCCAGGAGGTCAAAGACTGGGGCGCCAAGCTGTTGTGCCACTGCGACGAGGGCGTCATCGGTGACATCGTGGAGATCCTGGACCGGAAATATTGAGCATCACCTCCCCGCCCTTCAAATGGGGATTGACAAAGAGGGGCGGGGGGTGGATAATAAACCCGTCCCAGCCAAGGCCGGGACATTCTTCGGACGGAAAATACAATGGGGAGCGCGTGAGCGCTGAGAGGAAGTTCGGCTTCGACCCAGAAACCTGATGCGGATCATGCCGCCGTAGGGATGTGGACGTGTTGTTGTGCGTCCGGGCGTGCCTGCGGCACGCCTCTTTTGTTTTTTCGGCCGGAGTGCGAGGAAGGACTGCCAAAGGCGGCAGGCCGAGGGGGAGCGCCCTGGGCCTGTGTCCTGCTTTCGTATACAACTGGACAGCGATGGGAGGCCGTGTTCCGGCATGAGAGGAAGCCAGTAAGCTTCGACCGACCCGACCCGGTAGTTTGCCCGGGCGGGGGCTCCGCGGCGCCGGGAGACCGGCGTGGGGGAGGGCTGTCCATGTGGGATCCCACTCCTTTTCCGCGGAAGCTTTTGGGAAAAGGAGTCTTTTTTATGAAACGCAACCCCTCTCTTCTGCGCCTGGTGGTGCTGGCCATGCTGGTGGCCGTGGGCGTGGTCATCTCGCCCATCCTCCGTGTGGAGGGCATGTGCCCCACCGCCCACCTTATCAACATCGTGTGCGCGGTGCTGCTGGGCCCGGTGTACTCCTTCGTGTGCGCCTGCACCATCGGCGTCATCCGCATGAGCCTGATGGGTATTCCCCCTCTGGCCCTTACCGGAGCGGTGTTTGGCGCGGCCCTGTCGGGCATTTTGTACCGTCTCAGCGGCGGGCGGCTCATCTTCGCCGTCATCGGTGAGGTGGTGGGCACCGGCATCATCGGCGCGGTGGCCTCCTACCCGGTGATGACCCTGTGGTGGGGCTATACCGGCCTTACCTGGGTGTACTATGTGCCCTCCTTCATTGCCGGTACCCTCATCGGCGGCAGCGTGGCCTTCCTGCTGCTCAAGAAGCTGGCCAAAAACGGCATGCTGCTGAAGATGCAGCAGGAGCTGGGGGCCAAGGTGTTTGACCGCCCGGTCACTGTGGCCGGGGACAGCATGGGCATCGTCTTCCTGGGCATCATTGCCTATCTGGCGGTGCTGGTGCTGGTAAAGAACGTGCTGAAGGCCACCGGCGCTGCCATGGCCATGCCCTGGGTGGTGCTGGCTCTGTTCGTGGCCGTGGCCGCCTACTACTATTTCTCCCATCGAAAGGAGAGCGTCAACGCATGAGTCAGTCCCTGGGAGCGCTGCTGGAGGCCCTGCGCAGCCGCCGGCCCCTCATCCACTGCATCACAAACCCTATTTCCATCAACGACTGCGCCAACCTGATCCTGGCGGCAGGGGGGCGGCCCATCATGGCCGAGCACCCCGGCGAGGTAGCTGAGATCACCGCCACCGCCGCCGCTCTGGCGGTAAACCTGGGTAACATCACCGATGTGCGTATGGAGTCCATGGTGCTGGCCGGACAGGCGGCCCGGGAGGCGGGGGTGCCTATGGTGCTGGACTGTGTGGGCGTGGGGTGCAGCAGCCTGCGCCGGCGCTATGCCCAGGACTACCTTGCCAAGATTCAGCCTCAGGTGGCCAAGGGGAACCTGTCGGAGCTGTTGTGTCTCTCCGGCGCCCGGCAGGGCATGTCTGGGGTGGACGCGGACGGCAGCGACCGGCTGGAGGGGGAGACCCTTTCCGCCCTGCGGGAGTTCAGCCGCCGCCAGGGAGCGGTGCTGCTGGCCTCGGGGCCGGTGGACGGGGTGTTTGCCCCCGGCGGGCGGCGCTGGGAGATAAGCAACGGCCACAGCATGATGAGCCGCCTTACCGGCACAGGCTGCATGCTCAATGTGCTCACCGCCGCCTTTTTGGCGGTGGGGGAGCCGGAGGAGGCGGCGGTGGCCGCTACCGCCATGCTGGGCATCTGCGGAGAGCGGGCAACCCGGGAGGCCCGTGGACCGGGGAGCCTGCGTGCCGCTCTGCTGGACGCGGCCTATACCCTCACGCCGGAAGAATTGGACCATGAGGCGGCGGTACGCCCCTTTGAGAAAGGATGAAACATATGAACCCTGTGGATCTGAAGCTGTACCTGGTGACGGACAGCGGCTACTACGACGAGAAGCGGTTTTTGGACATGGTGGAGAAGGCCTGCCGGGGCGGCGTGACCCTCCTGCAGCTGCGGGAGAAGAACCGGGGCGGCCGGGAGTACCTGCGCCTGGCCCAGGCGGTGAAGGAGATCACTGACCCGGCGGGGGTGCCCCTCATCATTGACGACCGGGTGGACGTAGCCCTGGCCTGCGGCGCGGCTGGCGTCCACGTGGGCCAGACCGACCTGCCCGTTTGGGCGGCCCGGCAGCTGATGGGTCCGGACAAGATCGTGGGTGCTACCGCCAAAACGGTACCCCAGGCTCTGGAGGCCTATGAGCAGGGGGCGGACTACCTGGGTGTGGGAGCGCTGTTTCCCACCGAGACCAAGGTGAACACCGTCCTCACCTCCATCGACACCCTGAAAGACATTGTCAAGGCGGTGCCCATCGGCGTAGTGGGTATCGGCGGCCTGGATGAGAGCAATGTGGACATCCTCACCGACAGCGGAGCCCAGGGCGGCGCGGTGGTGCGGGCCATCGTCAAGGCCCAGGACCCGGAGCAGGCGGCCCGCCGTCTGCGGGAAAAGCTGGACGCCATCCTGAAATAAAAAATCCGGACCTGGTTTTAAAAACCAGGTCCGGATTTTTATACTGTTTTAAGGAAATTCCTCGTTGCCATCGTTTCGTTTCCGGCTGCTTTTCTGCCACAGCCACCCAAGCAGGTTGCCTCCCAGAGCAGGAACTGCGGTCATAAAGCAGTGAAACAGGGCGCTTTCGTTAAACAGCAGGTATACCAAGGGCAGATAGCACACAAAGCAGGCAATGGGGAACAGGGGACATACCCCCTGGCGCTTACCTAGGGACAGCCCAGCGCACAGGCTGGCGACGGGCAGGATAAGGTAGGGGTACACAAGTCCGGTGAGGGCGGGCAAGTCAACTCCCGCGGCCCGCTCGATCCCGCGCAGCCCCAGCGGAAGGGCGGTGCACAGCAACAGGACAAAGGGCAGATAGGGCAGTGTTTCCCGCCACTTGAGGGGAGTGGGGCCAGGGTCCAGGCCCAGCAGCTCCCGCAGCTGAGCCACCTCCAAATACCAGCCCGTCCAGCGGCCCAGCCAGATGAGCAGATAGAGCAAAAGCAGCAGGCTTTCCCAGAACAGCACGCCGCGTACATCCTTGGCCATGTTCAGCTCTACTACCAACAGGGCAAAAAAGGCGGCGGTGCATACAAAATGGCCCATAGAATGGAGCAGTAGCGCACGGCCGCTGTCCGCAAAGGGCTGGGTGGCCAGTCCCGCCATGGCACCAAGGCCTACACAGGCCAATACCGCCAGAAATGAGCTCTCCCGGCTGTGTATCACGTAGGGGATCCAGATGATCCCCACCAACAGTCCCAGTGCACTGCCCAAAAGGATGCGCACCAGCAGTGCCCGTGTCTCTTGTTTCATCGTGTCCGCCTCCTCTCCAGCTGTAAGGCCTCTTTGATTTTCTTCACATACCGCCGGGACACATAGGCGTATCCTGCCTCTCCCAGGGTCATGCGGATGGTGCCGGTGAGGGACAGATCCACCGCCGTCACCTTGTCCAGATTGATGATCTCTCCGTTGGAGATGCGCACAAATTTTCCCCGGTCCAGCTGCTCTTCCAGCTCATACAGCCGCTCCCGCAGCAGATAGACCGCCCCGCCGTCCACCGTGGCATACACCCGCTTGTCCTGGGCGTAGCAGCGCACCAGCTGGCTCTGGGGTAGCAGGGTCATGGTGTCCTCCTGCCAGCCCCGCAGGGGGGAGAGCTGTTCCGCCTCCAGCCGCCGCACCAGCTCGTCCAGTTCCGGCGAGGGAGCGGGCGCCAGCACCACGATCCCGATCTCCTTGCGCTCCGGGTCCAGTTTCACTTCCACCTGCATTCCTTCGCCCCCTTTCTTGGCTTTAGTATAGACGAGAGCTTCTTCTCCGTCTACCAATTTTGGACGAATGGCCGTCAGCACAGGACAAACGGAGCGGGACAGCTTTCCCGTTGACAGTTTTCCGGCGGTGGGCTACAATAGAGGGGCTGTATCGCCAAACTGAATATGCGCCAGTAGCTCAATAGGATAGAGCGCGCCCCTCCTAAGGGCGAGGCTGGGGGTTCGATTCCCTTCTGGCGTGCCAAAAATCCCGGAAATCGATTGATTTCCGGGATTTTTATTGATGATGCAAAATACAATACACATAAAAAAGCCCCCGGCGTGGAGCTGCAAGAAGCAGCAGCACGCCAGGGGCCTTAATATGTTTTATTAGAATTCGGCGTTGCCCCAAGTTCTGGGATGCAGCTCCGTCCCAGACACGCAGGGCGTGTCTGGGGACCCAATTTTTAATGCTTGGGCAAAGTGAATTCGCCCGGCGCCAAGGTTTTGCCCGGTGGGCAAAACACTTGGACGGCGCAGAGCGCCGCCCCATCAAAGATGGGGCCCCCGACGTGGAGCAGCAAGAAGCAGCAGCACGCCAGGGGCCTTGATATGTTTTATTAGAATTCTGCGTTGCCCCAGGTTCTGGGATGCAGCTCCACGTCGCGGATGTTGTTCACGCCGGTGAGGTACATCACCATACGCTCGAAGCCCAGGCCGTAGCCGGCGTGGCGGCAGGAGCCGTAGCGCCGCAGGTCGCAGTACCACCAGTAGTCCTTGGGGTCCATGCCCAGCTCCTGGATGCGGTTCTCCAGCAGCTCCAGGCGCTCCTCACGCTGGGAGCCACCGATGAGCTCGCCGATGCCAGGTACCAGGCAGTCGGCGGCAGCAACGGTCTTGCCGTCGTCGTTCTGGCGCATATAGAAAGCCTTGATCTCCTTGGGGTAGTCGGTGACGAACACGGGGCGCTTGTACACCTGCTCGGTGAGGTAACGCTCGTGCTCAGTCTGCAGGTCGCAGCCCCAGTAGACCTTGAAGTCAAACTTGTCGTTGTTTTCCTCCAGAATCTTCACCGCGTCGGTGTAGCTCACACGGGCGAAGTCGGAGGAGGCCACGTGCTCCAGGCGCTCCTTGAGGCCCTTGTCCACGAAGGAGTTGAAGAAGTTGATCTCATCGGGGCACTTGTCCAGCACGTAGCGGATGACATACTTAATCATGGCCTCGGCGTTGTCCATGTAGTCGTTCAGGTCGGCAAAGGCCATCTCGGGCTCGATCATCCAGAACTCGGCAGCGTGGCGCTGGGTGTTGGACTTCTCAGCACGGAAGGTGGGGCCAAAGGTGTACACGTTGCCGAAGGCCATGGCGAAGTTCTCACAGTTGAGCTGGCCGGACACGGTCAGGTTGGCCCGCTTGCCGAAGAAGTCTTTGGAGTAGTCCACGGTGCCGTCCTCGTTCTTGGGCACGTTCTCCAGGTCCAGAGTGGTCACCTGGAACATCTCACCGGCGCCCTCGCAGTCGCTGGCGGTGATGATGGGAGTGTGGACATAGACGAAGCCCTGGTCCTGGAAGAAGCAGTGGATGGCGTGGGCCGTAGCGGAGCGGACCCGGAAAGCGGCGGAGAACAGGTTGGTCCGGGGACGCAGGTGCTGGATGGTGCGCAGGAACTCCACGCTGTGGCGCTTCTTCTGCAGGGGATAGTCGGGGGCGGAGGGACCCTCCACGGCGATGGTGTCGGCCTTTACCTCCAGGGGCTGCTTGGCGCCGGGGGTGAGCACCACAGTGCCGGTGACGATCAGGGCGGCGCCTACGTTCTGGCCGGCGATCTCCTTATAATTGTCCAGCACGTTGGCGTCCATGACGATCTGAAGATTCTTAAAGCAGGAGCCGTCATTGAGCTCGATAAAGCCAAAGGTCTTCATGTCTCGGATGGTGCGGGCCCAGCCGCAGACGGTGACCGTCTGGCCGCCCAGCGCCTCCTGATCCGCAAAAATAGCGGCAATGGTGGTGCGATCCATAGTTGTTCTCTCCATTTCTCCGCGTCTGCGCCGGAAAGGGGCGCAAGACGGTAATATAATGTGTCATTATACCGCGTTTTCCCCGGATTTACAACCCCTAAGCCTGGTGTGGAGATGGAGAAATGTGGGATTGCGGCTTGCTTTTTCGCACAAGGAATAGTATAATATGTACACAGCTTTTTGGCGACTTTGATGAATTGGAGGCGACACTATGAATATCCGGTCCAAACTGAACCCCAAGGTAGAGGTATCCGTGATTGCAGGCCACTTTGCCACCCGTCACTCTCACAATTCCCACTACATCGACATCACCCGCATGAAGCACGAACACACCATGGCCCGGGAGGCCGCCATGACGCTGGCTCAGCGCTACGCCTACGACAAGGGTGTGGACACCATTGTCTGTCTGGACGGCAGCGAGGTGCTGGGTGCCTTCCTGGCCCGTCATCTCACCAAGAATGACCGTTTTGCCGTCAACAGTGATAAAAACATCAATGTTATCACCCCCGAGTACGACTCCAACGGCCAGCTGATCTTCCGTGACAACCTGTCTCCCATGGTCACCGGCAAGGATGTGCTGATCCTCATTTCCACCGTCAACTCCGGCAAGAGCGTACGCCGGGCGGTGGAGTGCGTGCAGTACTACGGCGGCAAGGTGCAGGGCATCGCCTCGGGCTTCAGCACCCTGGATGCGGTGGACGATATCCCCATTTACAGCCTCTTTACCCCCGAGGATATTCCCGGATATGCCACCTACTCCCCCAAGGACTGCGCCATGTGTGCCCAGGGTCTTAAAATCGACGCCCTGTCCAACAGCTACGGCCTGTCCCGTCTGTAATCGATATTTCTTTGCGGCCGCCCGAAGGACGGCCGCTTTTTTAACCTTGCGCCGGATCATAGAATATAGTATGATGGTTTCGATCCAAACCATTTCGATACAGAGAAGGAGGGGCCAACCATGGTTCGACCTCGCAGTATTCCCTTAAGTATTGTACTGTCCATTATTACATGCGGTATTTACGGCATCTATTGGTTCGTCAGCCTCACCGATGAGGTAAACGAAGTGACCCAGGAGTATGATACCTCCGGTATCGTAGCATTTCTGCTCAGCCTCGTCACCTGCGGCATTTATAGCATCTACTGGGGCTACAAGATGGGTGACAAGCTGGACCGGGCGCGGATGCGCAACAATATACCGGCCGGTTCCTTCCCCATTCTGTTTCTGGTGCTGAATATTTTCGGTCTGAGCATCGTTACCTGCGCCATTATCCAGAGTGAGCTGAACCACTATACCCCTGTACAGCCCCTGTGAAAGAACGCCTGAAAAAGCTGGCCATTGGGGGCGCAGCCCTGGTGGGATTGGGAGCGGCCTACACCGTTCTGATCCTTGTCATCGGAAGGGGACTGTATTGCCCGGTCTGGAAGCTGACCGGCCTTCTGTGTCCCGGCTGCGGGGTGACCCGGATGTGTCTGGCCCTGCTGCGCCTGGATGTGGCGGCAGCCTGGCGGGCCAACGCGGCCCTGCTGCTGGCCCTGCCGGTGCTGCTTTTGCTGGCGGCACGCATGGCGGTGCGCTATGTGCGTACCGGCCAAAAGCTGCCCAGCCGGGGAGAGGAGCGGGTTTTCTGGGTGCTGCTCATTTACTTTCTGGCCTGGGGCGTCCTGCGCAATCTGCTGGGCTGACCATAAAAAAGAAAACGGAGAGGACTAAGTCCTCTCCGTTTTGTTATGTATAGCGATAAAACTCCAATTTGTATTGGGAATCCCGGTGCGTTCAGCCTGCGGCGCTCTGCTGGTCGGATTCCTCCATGGCCTGCTTCACGGCGCTGATGAGGGCGGGGACCATCTGCTTTTTCCGGCTGACTACCTGGGGCAGAACTGCCATGCTGTCCTTGACCTCCACGCCGAAGGCGTGCTCCACCAGGCGCTGGGCGCCCTTGCCCGCCATGAGCAGGTCGGTGCTGGCCGAGCGTACATCGGTGAACATGTAGAAGATGAAGTCCAGCCCCTGCTTCTCCAGGGCGATGGGCAGGTAGGGACCCAGCAACTTTTCGCTGGCCAGACGGTTTTTCTGGCTCATGTAGCTGCCCTGGCCCACGCCGAAGCGCACCTCGCCGCTGGTGAAAATCTTGTAGTCGCCCCGGAAGACCTCCTCGGCGGTCTTGCCGGTGATGTCGCCGCCCGCCTCAAACATGGCGTCGGCGTACTTCTCCAGATCCACACCGGCGATCTCGGCCAGCGCCCGGGCGGCCCGCTCGTCCATGGGGGTACAGGTGGGGCTGCGGAACATCAGGGTGTCGGAGAGGATAGCGGAGAGCATGAGTCCGGCAGTGGTGGGGTCGATCTCCGCTGCATTTTCCAGGTACATCTGATAGATGATGGTGCAGGTGCAGCCCACCGGGACATTGCGGAAATAGACCGGACCCTCGGTCTCCATGGAGCCGATGCGGTGGTGGTCGATGATCTCCAGCACCTCGGCCTGGTCAATGCCGTCCACGGCCTGGCTCTTCTCGTTGTGGTCCACCAGAATGATCTGCTTTTTCCGCAGGTTCATCATGTTCCGGCGGGAGACCACGCCCACATACTTGCCCTCATCGTCCAGAATGGGGAAGTAGCGGAAACGTACCGAGGCCATGCGCTTGGTGGCCGCCTCCACCGAGGTGTTCAGGTTAAAGTAGAGCAGATTTTTCTGCACCATGTAGTGGCGGATGGGAGCAGCCTGGCGGATCATCTGCCCGGCCACATAGGTGTTGCAGGTGGTGCTGAGGATGATGCAGCCCTTTTCCTCGGCCAGCATGCAGATGGTGCGGGAAATCTTGCTGTCCATGCACACCACCAGACAGCCTGCATCCATCTCCAGGGCGGTGAGCTGGCTCTCGATGCGGTTGCCCACGATGACGATGTCACCCTTGGAGATGGCCTTTTCCATCTGTTCGGGGCTGCCCGAGCCGATGATAATGCTGCCTTCGACCCGCTTGCCCTCCACGTCGCCCACCACCACGGTGGCGCCCAGAGTGTCGATGATGTTCTGATAGCTGGTTTTGGCCTCGGCCAGGATGTAGGTGTCCAGCACGTCCATGTTGGCGGTGGCCACGTCTTTTACGGTGATGACGCCTTTCAGATTTTGCTCCTCGTCCACCACACACAGGGTGTCGATCTCCTGGTCACGCATGGTGACCCAGGCGCTGCGCAGGCTCATCTCGCCGTCCACGCCCGCCATGCGGCGGATGTCCACGTCCCGGATCTGGGAGCGCACGTCGGTGTAGAGCTGCGGCGCGGGTACGTTAAAATAATTGAGGACAAACTCGGTCTCACGGTTGAGAAGACCGGCCCGGCAGGGTTTGCAGGGGTGGTCGGGGTCGATCATATTTTTCAGCCGGCTGTATGCAATGGCGGAACAGATGGAGTCTGTATCCGGGTTGCAGTGGCCGATCACCTTGATCTGATGGGTGTTCAGTTCCTGATTGGTCATATACGCCTCATTCCTTCTCATAGGGCGGCAAATGCCGCGAATATTGGGGCCGGTTTGGGGTGGATTCGCTCTTTTCTATGTCATTATAGCATAGTTCGCAGAAAGGAGGACGTTTTTTAAGAAAACTTTTCCTTCCTTTCTGTTTTTTAAAGATGGAAAAGCCGGGCCGCCTGTCTCAGGCGGTCCGGCTTACGGAACATCTGGCTCTTACGCGGGGAACGAAGCCGGCGGTGCGGCTCAGGATTCCGAGGTTTTTTTCTTGCAGGGTTCGGGCTCCACAGGGGGAAGCTGCTTTTTCAGCTGCTCCAGGTGGAGCATCATGCGGGTGAGGGTGCCCTGCATCTCGTCCAGGGTGGCCTTGTCCACGTTGTAGTGGAGGAACAGGCTCTCCAGCTCGTGGGAGAGCTCCACACCCTTGCGGGAGACGTCCACAAACTCCTCAAAGTTGCTGCTGTGCTCCGCGGTGCGGAACCGGCGCAGGTCCTCTTTGATAAACTTGGTGATCTCCTTGGTGTCGGCATACTTGCCCTGCACCATGGCGTAGGGGCGCATACGCTGTAGAAAGTACTTGTCGTGCTTGGTGATGTTGAAGACATAGGAGATCTCTGTGCCGTTTTCCAGGGCAAAGTCCACGATGTACATGTGGCTGCGCAGCTTGGTGATCTGGGTGGCGCCCAGCTGACTGAGCTTTAAATCTACGATATCACCACTTACGGTATTTTGGTTCATAACCCTTCCTCCCTTTCCATCACGCAAATCGAATCAGCAGATAGACGGTACAAATGGCTACCGACAGCAGCATCAAGGGGAAGCCCTTTTTCAGGTAGCTCATAAAGGTGATGGGGTATCCGTTCTTGGCACTGACTCCGGCCAGAACCACGTTGGCGCTGGCACCGATGAGGCTGCCGTTGCCGCCCAGGCAGGCGCCCAGGGACAGGGCCCACCACAGGGGCAGCACATCCATGCCGCCCTGCTGCATGGTCTGAATCATGGGGATGAGGGTGGCCACAAAGGGGATGTTGTCCAGGAAGGCGGAAATGAGGGCGGAGGCCCACAAAACCAACACAATGGCCAGCACTTCATTGTCGCCCACCAGTTCCAGCATGCCGTTGGCCAGCATGGCGATGACGCCGGTGCTGTTCAGGCCGCCTACCACCACAAACAGGCCGATGAAGAACAAGATGGTGGACCACTCCACGCCCAGGATCACGTCTTCTGCGTCCTGACCGCCGATGAGCAGCATCACGCCTGCCGCGGTGAGTGCCACGGTGGCCGACTCGATGCCCAGCTGGGCATGGAAGATGAATCCCACCACCACCAGTACGATCATTATAACACTTTTCCGCAGAAGGGAAGCATCTTTTATGGTCAGTTTTTCATCCAGGGTGAGGACTTTTTCCATGTTCTCCGACTCCACGTGGAGGTTCCCCCGATACATGAGGAAAAAGATGGCTACCACCACAGCCAGAATGATCACTACCACCGGACCGGTGTTGACAATAAAGTCGGCAAAGCTCAGACCGGCGGCGCTGCCGATCATGATGTTGGGCGGGTCACCGATGAGGGTAGCGGTACCGCCGATGTTGGAGGCCATGATCTGAGAGAGCAGAAAAGGCACCGGATTGACCTCCAGGATCTGGGTAATGGCGATGGTCATGGGGCCGATCAGCAGCACCGTGGTGACGTTATCCAAAAAGGCGGAGAGCACCGCGGTGATGACCGCGAATACCGCCAGGATAGCCATGGGCTGGCCCCGGGTCAGCTTGGCCGACCAGATGGCGATGTACTCAAACAGGCCGGAGCTCTTGACCACGGCCACAAAGAGCATCATGCCCACCAGCACGCCGATGGTGTTCAGATCCACGTAGTCGGCGGCGGTTTCAATGGTAAGTACGTGGGTCAGCAGCAGGACCACCGCTCCGGCCAGCGCAGCCACGCTGCGGTGTACTTTTTCCGAGATGATGGCGGCCATCACCAACAGGAATACGCCCACCGCAATCATTTGTTGCAGGTTCATACTCGATCACTTCCTTCACAGGCGGTCATTTTAACGCTTTGTTTCCCTGGTTGTAAAGCACAATCCTGCAAGATTAACAACATTTTAACGATGAAATTTTTGGCGTTTTCACCTGTATATCACATATAACAGTCTAAATGCGACTTTTCTGTGGAATCTGTTTTCCTAATGCAGGATATCCTGCAAATCAATGGAGCGAGCGGTTGGAGTCAAGGCCGGGCAGAAAGAAGCGGGAAAATAAAAACGCAGGAGCGGCGCAGAGCGTCACTCCTACGGAACTGTTTCTTATGGGTACAGAGGCGAAACGAAGTTTCGCAGAAAGTTCTTTGCCAAGCTTTCTTTCAAGAAAGCGGAGCTTCGCAGGAAGCTTTTTTGCCTACTTTTTTCTCGAAAAAAGTAGGAGCTTTCTTTCAAGAAAGCTGACGAGAAGAAATGCGGACCACCATGGCGGTGCGGTCGTCGGTGGCCTGTTGGGGACTGTTGGCAATGAGGTCCCGGGCCAGCTCTTTTGGACTGTCGCCTTTGAATTGCAGGAAGCGGTCCCGCAGCCACTGGTCGTCCTGAGGTCCTGCCACCCCGTCGCTGATCATCAGCACGCAGTCCCCCGGGGAGAGGTGGATGGGGGTGCGGTCGGGCACGGCGGCGCTCCCTTGCTCCAGCCCTGCCGGGAGGGAGGCGGCGGTGATGCGGCGGACCGTCTCGCCCTTTTTCACGTAGGTGGGCGCGGCTCCCAGCTTGAAGATGACTCCGTCGCCGGTGAACAGGTCCAGCTGGAGCAGGTCCACCGTGGTAAAGCCCCCCGTCTCCTCCCCCCGGAGGGCCAGAGCGGAATTCAGTGTGGTAAGCGCGTGCTCCGTGTCCACCCCCGCCTGCAAGAACTGTTCCAACAGCCGCAGCGCCAAACTGCTCTCCCGATTGGCAGCCAGACCGCTGCCCATTCCATCACACAGTAAAACATATAACGTTCCATCCTCCCGCTTGAAGTAGGTGCCGCCATCGCCGCTGACTGTCTCTCCGTCCTTTTTCCGGGCCGCCACTCCGGCCACCGCCATGAGAGGCTCCTGTTGGATGAGGACCAGACGCTCCTCCTCCTGCTCCTCCACCCGGAGAGGCAATCCCAGCAGCTGAATGAGAGAGCCCAAATGCTGGGGCTGGGCCAGCTGGGCGGCGGCAGGACCTACCACTTCCAGGCGGAGAAGTCCCCGCCCATCCCGGAAGGCGCTGCCCTGGCTCTGGTCGTCCAGCAGAGCCAGTCGGCCCTGGAGCTTGCGCTGGGTCACCGGATCGGGAATCAATTCCTCTCCTAACTGGGCGGCGGCCTGCTCCAGCACGCTGGAGAGCTGGGCATACTGCCGGCACACCGCCCAGCGGCTCTCCTGGATGCGGCTGTTATACTGGCGGCGGTAAAGGAGGGCGGTGAGTTCCCGGTTGACCGCTGCCAAAAACTCGGGAAAGTGGATGCACCGGCTGGAAAAGTGGGCAGGGAAGTCCCCAGGCTCCCCCTGGCCCCGCTCCACCATGGCCTGGGTGGCGTCGTTGAGGGCGTTGAAGGTAGTCACATAGCCCCGCTCCCAGCACTGGTTGCGCAGGGAGCAGGTGCGGCACACCTGACAGGCCGCCCGGTCAAAGACGGTGGCCACATCGTTGTCATTCCGGGGCGGCCGAAAGGAGGAGCGCATGGTTTCGTAGAGGGTGCGGAAGGCGTGGGCGGTGTCCTCCAGACGGCGGCGGGTGCGCTGCTGGGCGGCCTGGTCCGGATCGGCAGGCACGGCAGGGGTGAGCCACCGGCCCAGCTTTTTCAGGGGCACCTGCGGCAGCAGGAGAAAGACCACCGAACCTAAAAACGCCTCGTATAAAATGGAAATGGGCAGTCCCTTGTCCCAGGTCCACAGGACCGAGGCCCCGTTGACTAATACGTAAGCCAGCGCGGAGCGGAGCTTCCGCCCGCCGGAAAAGGCCCCCGCCGCCAGTCCCGCCAGCCCCAGAGCCATGGCGTACATGGGTACCCCGTTGGCGGCCAGGTCCAGGGCCAGTCCCGCCGAGATGCCCAGCACCGTCCCGGCGGCGCAGCCTCCCTGCCAGGCCACCGCCAAGACCGCGGTCACCGCCAGACACCGGCCCAGGGAGATATCCCGGTAGAGGCAGACCGGAGCCAGGGCCAGCAGCACCGAGCAGAAGAGAAACAGCAGGCTGGCAGTGCGGGCGGGGGTGGACAGGGTGTCGGTGCGTCCGGCACGCATGGGTGCCAGGAGCTGCCGGTAACACCAGCCCGCCGCGGCGCACAGGATGAGCTCCGTGGCAAAGTAGATGACGTCCACCGTGCGCCAGCCCTCTTGGGAGAGGTAGACGAACCCGGTGCAGCCGTTGAGCAGGGCGGTCAGCAGGGGCATGGCCCAGGGGCGGCGGAGAGCCTGTACATCATAAAACGCAAAGCTCACCGCAAAGGTGAGGATGGCCGCGGCGGCATAGCGAAGGCCGTCAGCAAAGCCCAGCTGAATAAGATACCCGCCAAAGGCTCCCAGCAGGGCGGCCGCCCCGCAGGTACCGGAGCCCGCTGCCCCCACCAGAGCGACCCCAAAGGGGGCGTATTCTTCAAATACTGCCGCTCCCGTCAGTACCGAGGCGAGCAAAAAATGGATGCCTGCCTCGCTCCAGCGCAGCAGCGCCGAGGCGTTCACCGGCACCGGCTCCCCCTGTTTTGAGTGCCAGCGCAGTCTGTTGAGTTTGGTTTTCACCGATTCCCTGGCCGCCATAGCCTTTCCTCCTTTGTAAAAGACCCGGTCGCCGGGCCGTGTGTGGAAGCCATTATATTCCATATACTGGAAAAATCACGTCGGAACAGGGAGAGGCGCACCGGCGGGGCAAGCCAGCAAATTCTACTTGTAATTCCAAGGAAAATAGACTACAATATAGACTATATCAGTGTGAAATCCTATCCTCAGCGAAAGGAAGGTATCCAACCTATGAAACTGCAAAACGATCTGGGCGAGATCCGCATCAGCAGCGAGGTGTTCACCGCTGTCACCGGCAGCGCCGCCACCAACTGCTATGGCGTTAAGGGCATGGCGGTGCGCTCCAAGACCGACGGCCTGGTCCACCTGCTCAAGCGGGAGTCCATGGCTAAGGGCGTAAAGGTATATTATAATGAGGACGGTACCGTCTCCATCGAACTGCACATCATCGTGGAAAACGGAGTGAATCTGATGGCGGTCTGCCGCTCCATTATGAGCGAAGTGCGCTATGTGGTCAGCAAGACCACCGGCGTGGAAGTAAAGTCTGTGGATGTCTGTGTGGACTCCATGCGCTTTTAAGGACATTTGTAGAAAGGAATTTTGCCGATATGACACAAACCATTGACGCGGCGGCCTTTCAGCAGATGGTCATCCACGCAGCCGCCTCTATCAACGCTGAAAAGCAGCAGATCAACGACCTCAACGTGTTCCCCGTGCCCGACGGCGATACCGGCACCAATATGAGCCTGACCATCGGCGCCGCGGCCACCGAGCTGAAAAAGAATCAGTATGCCACCGTGGGACTGGCCGCCAAGGCAGCCGCTTCCGCGCTGCTGCGGGGCGCCCGCGGCAACTCGGGCGTCATCCTGTCCCTGCTGTTCCGTGGCTTTGCCAAGGGCATCAAGGAGTGCGAGACCATCGACGGCCGGGACCTGGCCATTGCGCTGGACTTCGGCGTGGCCGCCGCCTACAAGGCCGTTATGAAGCCCGCTGAGGGCACCATCCTCACCGTGTCCCGCATGGCGGCCGCCCGTGCCGCTGGCGCTGCCCGGGAGGATAACTGCCTGGAGAGCGTGCTCCAGGCCGCCATTGAAGAGGGCCAGATCGCCCTGGACAACACCATCAACCAGAACCCCGTGCTGAAAAAGGCGGGCGTGGTGGATGCCGGCGGCAAGGGTTTCCTGGTGATCCTCCAGGGTATGCTGGACGAGATCCGGGGCGTGCCCATGCCCCAGAGCGAGCAGGAGGAGGAGAGCGCCCCCGCGGACAAGGCCGACTTTGCGGCCATGGCTGCCGAGGACATCACCTTTGCCTTTGACACCGTGTTCATCGTGCGCAAGCACACCGAAAATGTGGACCTGGACCCCTTCCGCAAGTATCTCAACAGCATCGGCGACAGCCTGGTCATCGGCGAGGATGACGAGGCCTTCAAGGTCCATGTCCATACCAATATCCCCGGCGAGGCTCTCACCGAGGCCCAGAAGTACGGCACCCTGGAGCTGGCCAAGATCGAGAACATGCGCACCCAGGCCGACGATCTGGCCGCGGGCAAGCATGTCCAGAGCACCGACGACCTGGAGGCCATCGAGGCGGAGCTGGAGGCGGGCTGTGCCCAGAGCGAGCCGGTGAAGGCCGCTCCAGAGAAGAAGTACGGCTATGTTGCCGTGTGCGCCGGCGCGGGCCTGGAGTCTGTGTTCAAGGACCTGGGCGTGGACGGCGTCATCTCCGGCGGCCAGACCATGAACCCCTCCACCGAGGATATTCTTCGGGAGATCGACAAGACTCCCGCGGAGATCGTCTTCGTGCTGCCCAACAACAAGAACATCATCATGGCCGCCCAGCAGTGTCAGCGGCTGTGTGAGGACAAGAAGGTAGTGGTCCTGCCCACCAAGACTGTGCCCCAGGGCATCGCGGCCATGCTGGCGGTGGACCCGGACATGGACGAGGACGCCATGACCGAGGCCATGACCGAGGCCTTCGGCCGGGTGCGTACCGCCGAGATCACCTACGCCGCCCGGAATTCCGACTTTGGCGGCTTTGCCATCCAGCAGGGAGACTACCTGGCTCTGCTGGAGCACCAGCTCTTCGGCACCGACCAGGATCTGGACGCGCTGCTGAACAAGCTGGCCCAGTCGGAGGAGATGCAGGATGCGGAGTTTATCTCCGTATTCTACGGCGAGGACGTGAACGAGGAGCAGGCCCAGAAGGCGGCCGACCTCATCACTGCCGCTTGCCCCAACGCCGAGGTCAGCCTGCTGCCCGGCGGACAGCCTGTGTACTACTATATGATCTCTGCCGAGTAAAACGAAAAACCAAATTCAGTGCCCCCGCCCGAACAGGGACGGGGGCGCTGTTCTATCCGCCAGAGGCGAGGGAGGGGAAGACGATGAGAAAATGGATGGCGGGCGTGCTGGCCGGCGTGATGCTGGCAGGCGCATTGACTCTGGAGGCCGGAGCAGCCCCGGTACCGGATACCCAAAATCCCGGCCAGAGCGGCCAGGAACAGGAGATAGTGGGACTATTTTGGGATGTGCCGGAGGACGCATATTACGCCCCATGGGTCCGTTGGGCCGTGGAGCGGGGAATGGCCAGCGGCACCGGCGAGGGAATGTTCTCCCCGGATGCCCAGTGTACCACCGCCCAGGTGGTGACCATGCTGTGGCGAAGCGTGGGGGCGCCGGAGCCTGTGGGCCAAAATTCCTTCTCCGACGTGCCTGCCGGCTGCTACTATGAAAAGGCGGCGGTGTGGGCCGCAGAGGCGGGACTGGTGTCGGGTACCGAGTTTGGCGGCGATGGGCTGTGCAGCCGGGGAACTATCGTCACCATGCTCTGGAAGCTGGCGGGAAAGCCGGCGGCTCAGCAGGAGAGTTCGAGCGGGACGGAGTGGAATCTGCTTCTGGTCAACCCCTGGAACCCTGTGCCCCAGGATTTTTCTATCACACTGGCCCAGATCGAGGGGAGCGATTACTCGGTGGATGAGCGGTGTGTGGATGCCTTGAATCAAATGATGGCCCACTGCTGGTGGGCGGGAAACAGGCCGGTGGTCTGCTCGGCCTACCGCACCCCGGAGAAGCAGGAGCAGCTATTTGCCAAGGCGGTGGCCAAGTGGATGGGGTTTGGACTGTCCCGGGCGGATGCGGAGCGGGAGGCGGCTCAGGAGACCGCCGTGCCCGGTACCAGCGAGCACCAGGCGGGCCTGGCGGTGGATATCATTGACGCCAGCTATCCCGAGCTCAATGAGAAGCAGGCCACCATGCCCACCCAGAAATGGCTGATGGAGCACTGCTGGGAGTACGGCTTTATCCTGCGTTACCCGGAGGATAAATCAGAGATTACCGGCATCATCTACGAGCCCTGGCACTACCGCTATGTGGGCGTGGAGACTGCCAAGGTGATCCATGAACAGGGTTTGTGCCTGGAGGAGTATCTCCAGCAGCGGGCGGAGTACCAAAGCGCCGTGGCCTGGGCCTGGGAAAAGGGTGTCACCGCCAGTCAGAATGTGGACGACTTTGCGCCCTATGACACTTGTACCCGAGCCCAGCTGGTCACCTTTTTACATCAGGCTCTTGCCGAAAGCTAGAAATCCCAATCCTCCCCCACTGACCTGCGGCACAGTGGGGGAGCGGTTTTTACCGGAAGTTTTCCACCGTTAGCCACCAAAATGGGGAAAACTTTTTGAAATTTGAATTTTCCTCTTGACTGTATACCAGGTGGATAGCTTACGCTCCAGACAGAAGGAGGTGGCGGCATGACCATCAAGGAGCTGGAGAAGCGCAGCGGACTGCCTCGCACAGCCATCCGCTTTTATGAACAGCAGGGACTCATTGCTCCGCAGCGCCGGGAGAACAACTACCGCGACTACTCGGAGGAGGACGCCCGGACCCTGGAGAAAGTGAAGCTGCTGCGGCAGCTGAGTTTGGACCTGGAGGCCATCCGGGCGCTGAAGGAGGGGAGCCTCTCTCTGGCCCAGGCCATGGAGCGCCAGGCGGAGGTGCTGGAGGGGGACCGGGCGGACCTGGAGCGGTATGCTCGGGTGTGCCGGGAGCTGAGCCAGGCTCAGGCCGACTATGACTCTCTGGAGCCAGGCCCCTGGCTGGAGGAGCTGTCCCAGACCGAGCTGCCCCCCACCCGAAGGGTGGACCCGGCCCAGGAGGATGGCCTGCGGGGCCCCCACCCCTGGCGGCGGTACTTGGCCCGGTTTCTGGACCAATCCCTGATGATCCTGGTGTGCCAGGTCATTCAGTTTCAGGTGCTGCACTGGTATGCACCCCCCATTCTGCCTCAGGATGGGCTGCAAGCCGTGGTCAGCGTGGTGCTGGGCAGCCTGCTTCTAATCCTGGTGGAGCCCATTCTGCTATGCACCTGGGGATACACCCCGGGCAAGTGGCTGCTGGGGCTGCAGGTACGCCAACCCGATGGAAGAAAACCCACCTGGGACCAGGCTACCCAGCGCACCCTGCTGGTGCTGTGGCGGGGGCAGGGCCTGCATATCCCACTGTATGAGCTGTGGCGTACCTGGCTGTGCTATGTGGATTATACGGATGGGAAGCCCCTGCCCTGGGAGAAGGAGGCTCAGTGTACGGCCCGGTCCATTCACCGGGGCCGCTGGGCGGCCTGGGTGGCGTGCTGGTTGCTCCTTGCGACTCTGAGCGATTGGAGTACCATGGACAGCTATGTCCCGCCCCATCCCGACGCCCCCCTGACGCCCGCTCAGGTGGTGGAGAACTACAACTTCTACAAGCGGCGGTGCTACTACCTGTACGATCATTCCAGCGTCCTAGCCCCCGACGGAAGCTGGGAGGTCATTCCCTCAGTCTATCAGAACAAGGAGTGGAAGCAGCTGAGTGACGAGAGCTTTGGAGAGTGGTCGGCCGTTACCTTTGAGACCAACCCAGACGGGACGGTGGCCGCCATGCAGGTGGATTTTTCGCCGAAAGGTGACCCATACAGAGATGTCTTGGATGCGGAGGCTGTGCTGAGTGAGACCTTGTCGCAGCTGATGCTGGCGGCAGATTCCAGCGGGGAGGCGAGAAATTCCTCCCAGTTTGTGGAGCGGGAGTTTGACGCTCAGCGGGATTGCGGACGCCTGTTGGATATGCCTTTTCAGGGCGCGGGGGCGGCAAACCAGATCGAGGGCCCCGGCGGTATGACGGTGGCCCTGGTGGTGACCCAGTGTGAGGGTTATCAGGCGTATCCCGGCTTTGAAAACTATTCCTGGCTGGCCCAGAAGGAGCCTGGAGCGGGTACGCTCTCCTTCCATATTACCCTTGAAATGCCCTAAACGCACAAAAAAGTCCGCCGTCCCACAGG
>UMHJ01066375.1_pt1 | contig 54915 bp, 44 predicted proteins | sample 1965511 | NCBI WGS metagenome assembly UMHJ01 (sample SAMEA4836096, study PRJEB28245) | human gut metagenome | biome: gut microbiome; material: fecal sample | place: Denmark | collected 2008
ATACACAGCTTGCCTTATTCTAAATTCATCGAACTCACGTTAATGTATCGTGAACTCGATGGATTCACGTAAATGTAAGTCTTGAAATTAGAATCCCCTTGTCGTTAAAGGCCACGGCAAGGGGATTATTTGATGTGTGCGGCGTCGGCAAGTGATTTCCCTCCAAGCGGATGACTGACCTGGAGAGATTGCCCGGATAGTCAGAACTTGACGAGTACACGGAACACCTTGGCGGGGTTGGCCGCCCAGCCTTTCATGGCCTGGAATGCTTCCTCGGGCTCGGCTATGCGGCTTATCAGCTGGTCTACGGGGCAGGAGCCTTGGCGCATATAGCGAATGACGGCGCGGAAGTCTTCCGGCAAGGCGTTGCGAGAGCCTCGGATGTCGAGCTCCTTTTGCACGAACAGCTTCGTTTGGAAGGAAATCTCCGTCTTGGCATAGCCTATGCAAACCACGCGCCCCGTGAAGGCAACCTCGTTGACTGCCGTGACGTAGGTAGCGGGACTACCTACCGCCTCTATGACCACGTCGGGGCCTTCGCCCGAAGTGATGGCTTGCAGGCGGGCGTGCAAGTCCTCGGTCTTGGAGTTGATGGTATAGGTGGCTCCCAGGGTTTTGGCCAAGGCCAGCTTCTCATCATCCAAGTCCACTGCGATAACCGTTGCCCCTCGCAGAGAAGCACGCACGATGGCTCCCACGCCTATCATGCCACAGCCTATCACCATTACGGTGTCGATATCTGTTACTTGCCCGCGGTTGACGGCATGGAATCCCACGCTCATCGGCTCTATCAAGGCGCAGTCGCGAGGCGAGATGCCCTCGGCGGGAATGACTTTTGTCCAGGGCACGGCGATATATTCACACATGGCTCCATTGCGCTGCACGCCTAGGGTCTCGTTGTGCTCACAGGCGTTGGGGCGGTGGTGGAGGCATGAGGGGCACTTCTCGCAATTGGTATAGGGATTGATGGTGACCACCATGCCCGGTTTCAGCGTCTCGGGTACTTCTTCGCCCACTTCCGCGATGACGGCTCCTATCTCGTGTCCGGGTATGACGGGCATCTTCACCATGGGGTTGCGTCCCAGGAAAGTGTTCAAATCTGAGCCGCAGAAGCCCACGTGGCTCAATTTCACCAAGACTTCCCCAGCTTTCAACGACGGCTTCTCGATTTCAACTACCTGCATCTGTTCCGGTGCGGGTATCTTTACTGCTTTCATATATAGGATATATTAATAAGGTGTTGATATAATTCGGTTCTTGTTTAGTTGATGACTTTGTAGCCTTTCCAGCCGTAGTAAGCGCAGAAGGCGAAGCATACCAGGGGCACGATATAGGCCACGTGGTAGACGGCGGCGTTGACGTGCATGATGTAGGCAGTCAATTGCGGCAGGCAGGCATTGCCCACGATGGCCATCACCAGGAAAGCCGATCCGCTCTTCGTGTCGCCTCCCAGATCTTTCAAAGCCAGGGAGAATTGCGTGGGGTACATGATGGACATGAAGAAGGAGATGCCCAGCATGGCATAGAGACCCACTTCTCCGCCCACGCCGATGATGACGGCGCAGAGCACGACATTGACCAGGGCATAAGCCAGCAACATGTCTTGCGGCCGGAAGCGTGCCATCAGCAGCGTGCCTACCCAGCGACCCAACAGGAAAGCCAGCATGTAGAAGCCAAAGAACGTGGTGGCGGTCTCCTCGGGTAGTCCCGCGTAGGTGCAGCAATAGACCAGGAAGAGGCTGTTGATGGCCGTTTGCCCACCGTTGTAGAAGAACTGGGCGATGACTCCCCAGCGCAAATGCGAGCGGCGCAGCACGCCGAAGTTGATGAGTTTCTCTGTCTTTCCGTCCGTCTCGCCTTCCATGTGGTCACCCTCCTTAATCTTTGGCAGGCGGGAGAACACGAACACGATGGCTATCACGATGAGCAGGGAGGCCAGGATGAGGTAGGGGAGCTTCATGGAGTCGGTCTCCATCTGGATATAGCCTTCCCAACCGCCAGGATAGTTTATCGGTAGCGTGTCGCGGGTATAGCTCTCTCCGCTCAGCACCAGCTTGCTTAGGAACATGGCGGCGATGAAAGCCCCCAGTCCGTTGAACGATTGAGCCAGGTTCAGCCTGCGGGAAGCCGTCCTTGGGTCTCCCAGGGCAGTCACGTAGGGATTGGCCGCGGTTTCCAGGAAGCACATGCCCGTGGCTATGATGAAGAAGATGCACAGGTAGGCCCAATACTCCTTGATCATGGCGGCGGGTATGAAGAGCAGGCCGCCGCAGGCCGCCAGCACCAGCCCGAAGATGATGCCCGACTTGTAGCTGTACCGCTTCATGTACATGGCTATGGGGATGGGGAAGATGAAGTAGGCCAGCCAGTAAAAGGTCTCCGTGAACGAGGCCTCGAAGGTGTTCAGCTCGCAGGTCTTCATCAACTGCCTGATCATCGTGGGCAGCAGGTTGCTGCTGATGGCCCACAGGAAGAACAGGCAGAAGATGAGTGACAGGGGAATGAGATAGGTGTTCTTTTTCATGTTATTCAGACATATTCTTTACGTAAGGCAATTCCACCAGATTCCGGAAGCCGTAGAACCGTTCGGCGTTACGGCCCAGGAACAAGGCTTTTTCCTCGTGGGTTAACTCGTCGGACTTCAACACGAAGTCGTAAGACATGCGGTAGGTGATAGCCGTAATGGTGCGTGGATAGTCGGAGCCCCACATGAGCTTGTCCATGCCCACGAGGTCTGCCGCCTCCTTGATGGCCCTTATCGCTCCTGGGAAGGGGTAGAATTCGCTGTTGAACAGCCAGGTGATGCCGCCCGACTCTATCATGACCCCAGGATGGCGAGCCAGCTTGATTTGCTCCAGCCAACCCTCCGTGGTCACCATGCCAAAGTGCCCGATGGCCACACGCAACTTGGGACACTCGGCTATCACTTCCTTCATCTCGCCCACCTGGGTGTCTCCCTCGGCCATGTCGATGGAGAGCAGGATGTCGCGCTCTTCCATCAGGTGGAACATCTCCATCATCTCTAGCGAGTTGAGCATCACCCTTCCCTCGGGCAGGAAGAGACGATGTCCCGGTATCTTGATGGCCTTGAAGCCCTTGTCGATAAGCTCTTGGGCCTGTTGCAGGAATCCCGGTCGGCGGAATTCGCACATGCCACATACGAAGAAGCGGTCTGGATAGCGTTGGGAGACTTCCCACAGGTAGTCGTTCTGTATGCCGTCTATGAACTCTTGGGTGACTACCGCTGCGGATACCTGGGCGTAGTCCATGTTGGAGAGGAACACCTCCGCGCTGTTTTTCCCGTCTATCATGGAGGGAGGAAGCATCTGCCGTTCCTCGCCCATGAACTCCGACCGGCTGCCATTGCCAGGCAGCGTGCGGATGGGCAGCCCATTGACCTCGGTGTCTTGCCGCAGCCACAAGTGGGAGTGGGCGTCTATAATTTTGAAATCCATGGTCTTGATGGGTGATGGCGGTTAGGAGTTGGCCCAGCGCACGCGCTTTTGGTCGCCGATGATGTCTTGCACTTCCTTCACGAGTTGCCAGTCTATGGGCTCCTCCACGTACTGGATGTTCTTCTTCACGTTGTCCGGATTGGCGGAACTGAAGAGCGTAGTGGCGATGCGGGGATTGCTGATGGCGTATTGGATGGCCAGTTTCTCGATGGGATACCCCTTGGCTTCGCAATGTTCCGTGGCCTTCTGGCATGCCTCCACCAGTGCCTTGGGAGCGGGGTGCCAGTCGGGCACGCCTCGCTTGGAGAGCAGCCCCATGGCGAAGGGAGAGGCGTTGATGATGCCTATGCCCTTGCTCTCGAAGTAGTCGAAATAGTCTGTGAGCATGTCGTCGTTCAGGCAATAGTGGCAGAAGCAAAGCACGCTCTCCACCGTTCCCTGGGGTACGCGGTCAATGATGTATTGCAAGTTTTCCGGTTGCAGGTCAGTGATGCCCACGTGTTTTACCACTCCCTCCTCTCGCAGTTCGCACAGGGCAGGCAGGGTCTCGTTGATGACTTGGTTGAGGTCAGAGAACTCCACGTCGTGCACGTTGATGAGGTCTATGTAGTCTATGTGCAGACGTTCCAGGCTTTCATATACGCTCTCTTTCGCCCTGTGCGCCGAGTAATCCCAGGTATTTACGCCGTCCTTGCCATAGCGTCCCACCTTCGTGGAGAGGTAATATTTCCCGCGGTCGATATTGGACAAGGCCTTCCCCAGTACAGTCTCCGCCTTGTAGTGACCGTAGTAGGGAGACACGTCAATGAAGTTCATGCCGTTGTCTACAGCCGTATAGACCGCGTCCAAGGCTCTGTTCTCGTTAATCTCGTGGAACACGCCTCCCAGCGAGGAAGCTCCGAAACTCAAGGCAGACACTTTCATGCCGGTCTTGCCGATTTCATAGTATTTCATAGTTCTTGCTTGGTTATTAGTTAGGTTAGGATTATGTTTTGCGAATGTACACATTTTGCCGCATCCTCGCAAGTGTCTCAACGGAAAAGCCGCCAAGTCACGCGATTTTTATAATTAATTATACTATTGTCGGAGATTTCTTTGGTTATGTGGGAAAATCATATAACTTTGCCATGGATATTATACCGATTATCAGCTTGTGGCATGAAGTTGACAGAAACAATCAAGGACAGAATAAGAGGTTGCGTCTATGGACAGGCCATTGGTGATGCCTTGGGTCTGGGCACGGAGTTTATGTCCCGTGAAGAGGTGAGGGGATGTTATCCCGATGGATTGGAGCGTTACGGCCAGATGATACGGGATGACCATCGCTGTAGATGGAAGCCAGGAAGCTGGACGGACGATACGGACATGATGCTTTGCATTGCCAAGGCAAGGCGGGATAATCATTTCGACTTGCACCAAGTGGCGCGTAATTTCAAGGAGTGGTTTGATGGCAATCCCTTGGGGATAGGCAGGCATACATATAATGTATTATGCTTCGCGGACTATACGAAAGACCCGATGAAAGCGGCTGATATTGTTTGGCGATTGTATAGATGCAGAAGTGCCGCCAACGGAGGACTCATGCGGACTTCCATCGTGGGTACCTCCCCGTTGGCAGAGGAAGAGGAAGTCGCCAATATATGTCGCTTGACACATCCCGACATGCGCTGCGTGGGCTCCTGCGTGCTCTACGTGAAATTGATACAAGGTTTTGTCTTCCGTGACGAGCAGCTGGATGTGTCCGTCTTGAAGGATATCGCCGCCCGATATGACGAGCGTATCGAGGAATACATAGGGCTGGCCACTCATGACGACCCATCAGTCTTGGCCGTGGACGACAACGCGATGGGCTATACGCTCAAGACCATGGCCGTGGCCTTGTGGAGTTTGTGGCATTGCCATTCGTTCAAGGAAGGATTGTTGGCCGTGGTCAATATGGGTGGCGACGCGGATACTAACGCCGCCGTTGCCTGTGCTCTGCTAGGGGCGAAATACGGCTTTTCTACCATTCCTCGCTATTACGTGGACAATCTCGTGGGACGGCAATTGCTGGAGGAAATCTGTGAGGATGCCTTTAGGGATATAGAGGTCGACGAGAAATGATACTAGTCTCGCAGGGCAACGATACTAGTTTCATTGTCTTTTGATACTAGTATCGTGCCCTTTTGAGACTAGTTCCATTGAAATCCAGTGTGAGGGGGGCTTTTCTATGGTATGCGCTTGGCCCCTTGTGGGAAGAACAATCGCGGAAAAACAGGACAACCATGTGGGAAGGAAGCCCAATAATGGGTCGCTTTGGAGAAAGATGCCTATTTTCCGTCCGTTATTTTTGTCATGTCCGTGAAACTCATTATCTTCGCGAACACAACAACTCCACGAGTATATATGGAAGAAATCCTTATTATCCTCTTATTGATTCTATTCAACGGCATTTTCGCCATGTCGGAAATCGCCATTATATCAGCAAGAAAGATTAAACTCAGCTCTTTGGCCAAGAAAGGCAGCAAGGGCGCTAAGGTGGCCTTGAAGTTGGCCAACGACCCAGATCGTTTTCTCTCTACCATTCAGATAGGTATTACGTTGATTGGTATCTTGACGGGTATCTACTCGGGCGCGGCTCTCTCGGGAAAATTCGCTGGCTTGCTCGTGGAGGTGGGCGTTCCAGCCTCTTTGGCGCAGCCTGTGGCCCAGACGGTGATAGTCATCATTGTGACCATGCTTTCTATTATCTTTGGCGAGTTGGTGCCCAAGCGCATCGGTATGAGCGTGGCAGAGAGAGCTTCCACGGCTATAGCGCGCCCCATGGCGTTGCTGTCTCGCGTAGCCGCCCCCTTTGTATGGATATTAGCCAAGAGCACTGAGGGTATTATCTCCCTGCTGGGCATCAAGGACGCTGAAAGCAAGATTACCGAGGAGGACATCAAGTCTATCGTGCAGGAAGGCAAAAATAGTGGTGCCGTTCAGGAAGTGGAGCAAGACATCGTGGAGCGAGTATTCCTGATGGGCGACTTGAAGGTGAGCTCGCTGATGACCCATCGTTCAGACTTGGTGGTGTTGGATACCCGCATGACCGCGGAGGAAATCAGGAAGTCCCTGCAAGAGCACCTTTACGAGGCATATCCTTTGATAGACCGCAAGCTGGACAACATTCTGGGCGTGGTGGCACTGAAAGATTTGATATTCCATCTCAATGACGACCCCATCTGTCTCAATGATTTCAAGCGCCCCGCTGTTTATTTCTATGAGAACATGTCTGTTTACCGGGCCTTGGAACAGATGAGAGAGAAGCAGACCTCGCAGGCTTTGATATGCGATGAATTCGGCAGGTTGATGGGTATTATCACGTTGCGCGACATTCTGGAAGGACTGGTGGGCACGATAGAGCGACCCACCGTGGAACCTGACATCGTGAAGCGAAAGGACGCGGAAGGATGGCTCGTGGACGGACAATGTTCTTTCTATGACTTCTTAACTTATTTTGAGCGTGAAGATCTCTATGACCATAAGCAAAGTTACAGTACCTTGGCGGGTCTGATTATAGAGTTGTTGAGCCATATTCCCCATGCGGGAGAGCGAGTGGAATGGAATGGTTTCTCGATGGAAATAGTGGACATGGATGGTGCCCGAGTGGACAAGGTGCTGGTGAAGCTTATCGTTCCCAAGGAGGAAGAGTAAGGGTGAAAGAGTGTTTGATGGTGTTCTTGGGCGGAGGCGCAGGTAGCGTGTGCCGCTATTGGCTTTCCACTATTTTGCGGCCGCTTGCCCATCAAGGCTTTCCGTTGGGCACTTTCTTGGCCAACTTGTTGGGCTGTTTTTGCATAGGCATATTTTATGGCCTTTCTGCCCGCTTGAACTGGAGTGCGGAGACCCGCCTGTTCTTAACGACGGGTTTCTGCGGTGGCTTCACCACATTCAGTACGTTTAGCTATGAAGGTCTTGCGCTGTTGCGGCAAGGTCAATGGGGTATGTATGCTCTCTATGTATTGTTAAGCGTGGCGTTGGGGTTGGGCTGCGCCTGGTTAGGCAACGTGGTGGTGAAGTGAAGTCAGCGGCTTGCCAGGTATCGGGTCAAGCCTTCTCTTACGGAAAGCAAGCCAAATTCTTCTGTCTTGATTTTCGAGAGCGGAATCCATAGATATTCTTCCGCGTCATCCATGGCATGTACCAGTGACAGGTCTTCCACTTGGCATTCGTAGAACATGTCCAAGGTATGTACGACGATGCCTGAGTACAGATACAGGTTGGGAAGGCTGAAAAGAAAGCGCAAGTGGGTTACCTTGAGGCCTGTCTCTTCCATGACCTCACGAGCCATACCCTGTTCTCCCGTCTCTTCCATGTCCACGAAACCTCCAGGTAAGTCCAGTGTTCCCTTGGCAGGCTCGTTCTTGCGGCGTACCGCCAACAGCTCATCCTTGTCGTTCACAATCAATGCTACCGTGGCCGAACTGGGATTGGCGTAATAGGTAAACCCGCAATCTTGGCACTTGCGGCTCTTCACGTTGTGAATCTCAAAACGTGAAGAGCCGCAGAGTGGGCAATATTTGAATTTTTCCAGGGGATGAGCCATACTTTACCAATTATCTGTGCGGAAGGGGAAGAGCGGCAACAACGCGCCATTCTTCACGTTGCCGTAGCCCCAGTTGCGGAATGCGTAGCGCACGGCCACGGGCTTCTTCACTTCAGGACAGGTGATGATGATGCCTTTATAGGCTTGGTAATAAGCCTTGGCTTTGTGGAATACCTTGTCCTCGCCTGCCACCTCAAAGCCTTGCAAGTCCTCGAAACGGCTGATGGCTCTATAATCATTTTGCAAGGTCACGACGCAGGTGTCATTGCTGATGCGTAATTCCCTGAACTCGGGACTTTCACACCATATCTCCTTCATGCCATAGGTTTTGTTGAGTGCCTGGAGTGCCAACCGTTCGCCTACGGGCTGTTTCTGGCAGGGGTGTATCTGTTGGCTCTCGTAGGGATAAACCAAATCGTCTGTGCAGACAATGCCGCAGTTGGGGATGATTTTGGATGCCTTCCATTGCTGTTCACGCAATTTAGGCCCTGCGTCTCCATTGGGGTCTCCATTGAAATAAGGAGCTATCTGCACGAAATAGAAGGGGATGTCGCCCAACTTGAAATCTCTGCGCCATTGTTTTACCAACAAGTCCATGCGGGCAGTGTATTGTCCCGCGGGGGCACCTACGTTGGAACAACCTTGATAATACAAGATTCCTTTCACGGTGTAATTCAAGATGGGGTGGAAAGTGCCGTTAGCCCAAAGCAGGGGATAGAGGAAGTCCCATTGGAACTTCTTGGTCATAGTCAAGGAATCAAGATTCTCGTCTGTGTGTTGGCGCAAGTTGGCTTCGTCCAGCCAACTCTCTATACGGGTACCGCCCTTGTTGGCCATGATTAGACCTACAGGTACATTGAGCGTGCGATTGACCACTTGGGCGAAGAAATATCCCGTGGCTGAAGCCTCTCCTATTGTGTTTTGGTTGACTTCTTTCCATTCGCAGTTAGCGTCATCCAAGGGTTTTGTGCTCATCACGCTAGGTATCTTCACATAGTGGATGCCTTTATATTGGTTGGCCTCCAAGACGGCCTTGTTGTATCCTTCCGTTGGACAGTCGTCAAATCCTTTCATGGGCATCTCCATGTTGCTTTGGCCTGCGCAAACCCATACTTCGCCCGCCAAAATGCCAGAGAGAGTGGTCTGGTCGCCATCATCAAAGGTAATGGAAAGAGGTGTGTAGCTAGCCTTGGGGGTTCGTACGCTCACGAGCCATTTACCGGTCTTGTCGGCCTGTGCCTCATAGGGAGTGCTTGCCCAGGAAACGGTTACTTTTACTTTTTGCCCAGGTTTCGTCCAGCCCCATAGGCGAGCGTCAGCCTCTTGTTGCAATACCATGTTGTTTCCCAGCAAGTGAGGTAGTCTTACCTTTGCTTGCGTGCCTATAGTCATCAAGGCCAAGGCCATTAAAAGCAGCTTTTTCATCATAACATCTGGATTTAGGTTTTTAGCGAGGGCTTCTCGTTAGTTGGAACTAATTGAGCAATCCCTTGATTTCAGCTTCAAGATCGCTGACTTGTTCGTCACGCTTCTGCAATTCGTTATTCCTGTCTATCAAGAAATAGGTGGGAATGCGTTGCACATTGTAAAGCGTAAGGCTGTTCCCTTGCAGGCCGTTTTCCTCATGCACGCTAATCCATGGCAGGGCTTCGGTGGATACTTTCCAGAAATGCTCGTCGGGATCTACAGATACCTGGTATATCTCAAACCCTTGGGCGTGATACTTGTTGTATAGGTCACGCAAGGCCATAATGCGCTCAGTGCTCTTCTCGCCAGCGAAAAGATGGAAATCCAGCAACACGACTTTTCCTTTCAAGTCGGTCAGTCGGCGCACTTGTCCTTTGTTGTCTTGCAAGGCGATATCTATCAGGTTGCCCTCGTGCACTTTGCTGGGATCTATCGATTGCGCGTTGCGCTGCTCTATGATGCGTACGTCTTTCATGCCTTCAATGGCTATATTGTGAAGGTTTGCCCCTCTCTCGGTGTTAGGGTGGTAAGTGTCCCAACTGGTGGCCACGGCGGCGAATACTTGTACGTCATCTTTCTTGTTGCGGGGATTGAAGATGAGGGTGTTCGCCCTTCCTATCTGTACGGTTTGGAAGAGAGCGTAATAGGCGTAAGCCTTCATGGGTTCCTTGAAGATATATTGCGTCTTCACCGTATTTTTGTACTCTTTCAATACGCGGTCGATGGCTACGCTGGCGGAGTCCATGCTGATGTTAGGATTGGCGGCTATTTGGTTGATGTGTATCTGCAAATCCATTTGCATCATGGACAGTTCCTTGATTTTCTCGCAGTTCTCCGATCCTGTCACCTCATACCTCATTACCATGTTGGGATAGGCGGCCTTGACGTTGACGGTCTCCGTAGAGTCTATGGAAAGGTTGATACTTTGGTTGGCTATGCGTAATCTGTAAAACTCTGGTGCTTCCACGGCATCTTGGGCGAAGTCGAACGCTCCGTCCTCTCCCAGCTTCAAGGAGTCCACTTTCACGGGGCCATTCAGGCTAATATGCTCTAAATAAAGCGTAGAGTCTTTGGCTTCGGTGATATTGCCGGAGATGTGGAACTTCTGCTTGTCGCAGGAAGTTATCGTGAACATGGCTACGGCCATCATGGCCAAGAAGAGGTGTGTCTTGCGTATTTTCATTTTGAAATATGTTAACGTCTAAATCGATGCAAAGGTAAGAATATTCATCGAAATGACCAAGGAAATTTTGGAAAAGAGCGGGGTGGCGCATTACATTTTGCTTAAAATATCAAAATAATGGAGTGTTTCTTCAAAATAATGGGGTGTTTCTTCGTTTTTTAACGATAAAAGCGGTAACTTCGCGACGATTTATTTTTGATGTTAGAAAGACAATAAAGTTTTAGATTTGATGAACGTAATTACGAAAACAGTTCAATTGCCTGATGGGAGAACCATCACGATTGAGACCGGAAAAGTTGCAAAGCAAGCTGATGGCGCTGCAGTGCTCCGTATGGGAAACACAGTGCTGTTGGCCACTGTTTGTGCAGCAAAGGATGCCGTTCCGGGTACAGACTTCATGCCTTTGCAAGTGGATTATCGCGAGCAGTATAGTGCCGCGGGCCGTTTCCCAGGTGGTTTCACCAAGCGCGAAGGCAAGGCGGGTGATGACGAGATTCTCACCTCCCGCTTGGTAGACAGGGCTTTGCGTCCTCTCTTCCCCTCTGATTATCATGCCGAAGTTTATGTACAGGTCATGTTGCTTTCAGCTGACGGCGTAGACCAACCCGACGCATTGGCGGGCTTCGCAGCTTCCGCTGCCATGGCTTGTTCTGATATACCTTTCGAATGCCCCATTTCTGAGGTCCGCGTTGCTCGTGTCAATGGAGAGTACGTGGTGAATCCCACTTTCCAGCAGATGGAAGAGGCAGACATGGACATCATGGTAGGTGCCACTGCCGAAAACATCATGATGGTGGAAGGAGAGATGAAAGAGGTTTCCGAGCAGGATCTCATCGCCGCGTTGAAAGTGGCCGCTGAGGCTATCAAGCCCATGTGCCAGTTGCAAGTGGAATTGTCCAAGGAATTGGGCACTGACGTAAAGCGTGAATATTGCCACGAAACCAACGACGAGGAATTGCGCGGGCAAATCAAGGCTCTTTACCAGCAGGTGTATGACATTAACAAGCAGGCGTTGGAGAAGCATGCCCGCCAGGATGCTTTCGACAAGATCATCACGGATTTCCTGGAGCAGTATGACGCTGCCCATACGGACTTGTCTTCGGATGATTTGGATGAGAAACATGCAGAGGCGCATCGTTACTATGACGACGTGATGCGTGACGCTATGCGCCGTTGTATTTTGGACGAAGGCATTCGTCTTGATGGCCGCAAGACTACTGATATCCGTCCCATTTGGTGTGAGGTGTCACCCCTGCCCATGCCTCATGGAAGTGCTATCTTCCAGCGTGGTGAGACCATGTCACTCTCTACTTGTACGTTGGGAACCAAGCTTGACGAGAAGTTGGTGGACGATGTGCTTAACCGTGGTTACCAGCGCTTCCTGCTTCACTATAACTTCCCTCCCTTCTCCACAGGTGAGGCTAAGGCGCAACGTGGTGTTGGCCGTCGTGAGATAGGCCATGGCCATTTGGCTTGGCGTGGTTTGAAAGACCAGATACCGGCAGACTTTCCTTATACAGTCCGTTTGGTGAGCCAGATATTGGAGTCTAATGGCTCTTCTTCCATGGCTACAGTCTGCGCTGGAACCTTGGCGTTGATGGATGCGGGTGTTCCCATGAAGAAACCTGTGAGCGGTATCGCCATGGGACTTATCAAAAATCCTGGAGAGGATAAGTATGCCATCTTGAGTGATATCCTGGGTGACGAGGATCACTTGGGCGATATGGACTTCAAGACCACTGGTACACGTGACGGATTGACCGCTACTCAGATGGATATCAAGTGTGATGGCTTGAGTTTTGAGATACTGGAACAGGCTTTGATGCAAGCCAAGGCTGGCCGTGAGCATATATTGGGCAAGATGATGGAGACTATCTCTGAGCCTCGCGCGGAATTGAAGCCTCAAGTGCCTCGCATCGTGGCATTCGATATCCCCAAGGAGTTTATCGGTGCCGTGATAGGCCCTGGTGGCAAGATTATCCAGCAGATGCAAGAGGACACGGGCGCAACGATTACCATTGACGAGTCTGATGGCAAGGGTCACGTCCAAGTGTCCGCTCCTAACAAGGAGAGCATTGATGCCGCCGTGGCCAAGATCAAAGCGATAGCTGCTGTGCCTGAGGTAGGTGAGGTGTATGAGGGAGTGGTTCGCTCCATCATGCCTTATGGTTGCTTCGTTGAGATACTTCCTGGTAAAGACGGCTTGCTTCACATCTCGGAAATAGACTGGAAGCGCTTGGAGACTGTGGAAGACGCTGGCATCAAGGAAGGCGACAAGATTAAGGTGAAACTCATGGAGATAGATCCAAAAACGGGTAAATACAAGCTTTCACATCGTGTGCTTATAGAGAAGCCAGAAGGTTATGTGGAGCGTGAGCGTAGACCCCGTCCTGATCGCAGGCCTCGTCCTGATCGCCGTCAGGGAGGTGACAGATAATTGTAATAAGGATTGATTTCCGGAAATAAATTCACGGGGAGCCTCAACGAGGCTCCCCGTTGTTTTTGGTGTCATGGTAATTCATGGACGGGAAGGGGAAATACTAAAAAAATCAAAAAATCCCTATATATATAATGTATACAGGAAAGTTTTGTTTACTTTTGCGGACTATTAAAGAATACTTTTGCCGTTATGCAAGAAAATCTAGTAATCGTAGAGAGTCCCGCGAAAGCCAAAACTATAGAGAAATTCTTGGGTAAGGACTTCAAGGTGATGTCATCATATGGGCATATCCGTGACTTGAAGAAAAAGTCATTGAGCATTGATGAGGAAACAATGGAGCCTTGTTACGAGATACCTGAGGACAAGCGCAAAGTGGTAAAAGAGTTGCGTGACAACGCCAGCAAGGCCAAGAAGATATGGTTGGCGTCTGATGAGGACCGCGAGGGAGAAGCTATATCATGGCATCTTTGCGAGGTGTTGGGGCTGGATGAGGCAAAGACCAGTCGCATCGTTTTTCATGAGATTACCAAGCCCGCCATACTTCAGGCCATCACCCATCCACGCCATGTGGACATGAATTTGGTGAATGCCCAGCAGGCCAGACGAGTGTTGGATCGTATAGTAGGCTTCAAGATATCTCCGGTGCTATGGAAAAAAGTAGGTCCCTCCCTCTCCGCGGGAAGGGTGCAAAGTGTAGCAGTTCGCCTTATCGTGGAGAAAGAACGGGAGATACATGCTTTCCAGAGCGAGACTTATTATCGTGTGACAGCTACTTTCGGCTTAGTGGCTTCTGATGGTAGTGCCTCTGAAGTAAAGGCCGAATTGGATAGGCGATTCAAGACCCATGAGGAAGTGGAGGCTTTCCTGGAGAAATGCAAAGACGCGACTTTCACGGTGGAAAGCGTCGCCAAGAAACCTGCCAAGCGCAGCCCTGCGCCTCCTTTCACCACTTCTACCTTGCAGCAGGAAGCCGCTCGTAAGTTGGGGCTGACCGTTAGCCAGACAATGATGGTGGCGCAGCATCTCTATGAGAACGGACTGATTACTTACATGCGTACGGATAGCGTCAATCTCTCAGGTTTCTGCATCGCTACTAGCAAGGAGGAGATTGTCAAGCTTTATGGTGAGGAATATAGCAATCCACGCAATTATCATACCCATTCCAAGGGTGCGCAGGAAGCGCATGAGGCCATACGGCCTACGCAGATGGCCACTACCCAAATAGATGGAAATACGCATGAGCGCAGGCTCTATGAACTGATATGGAAGCGTACGGCCGCGTCGCAAATGGCGGATGCCAAGTTCGAGAAGACTACGGTGACGATAGCTATAGACAATGTCCCGGAGAAGTTCGTGGCTACAGGTGAGGTGATAGCTTTTGATGGTTTCCTGAAAGTATACAGGGAGTCTACGGACGATGATACGACAGAAGGCCAGGAGGACAGCACCCACCTTTTGCCCGCTATGAGCGAGGGAGATGTTCTGCAGCGCAGAGAAATCGTGGCCACCCAGAAGTTCACTCTTCCGCCTTCCCGCTATACCGAGGCAAGTTTGGTGCACAAACTAGAGGAACTGGGTATAGGCCGTCCTTCTACTTATGCGCCTACGATCAGCACTATCCAGCAAAGGAAGTATGTAATTAAAGGCAATAGGCCTGGCGTGGAGCGCCCCTATACCGTAGACACTTTGAAAGGCATCCAGGTCACTAGCAAAATCAAGAAAGAGATGGCGGGCGCTGATAAAGGGAAGTTGCTGCCTACTGACGTGGGAATCGTGGTCAATGACTTCTTGGTGGAGTGTTTCCCCGAAATCATGGATTACAATTTCACTGCCAATGTGGAACAGCGTTTTGATGATATAGCGGAAGGAAAGACCGACTGGATTGCTTGGATGAAGAAATTCGATAAGTCATTCAAGCCAGAGGTGGACCAAGCCTTCAATGCCCGCAGTGAGCACAGGGTAGGAGAGCGCATGCTGGGCAATGACCCTGCCAGTGGCTTGCCCGTATTCGTGAAGATTGGCCGTTTTGGGCCAATGGCGCAGATTGGCACGGCGGAAGGTGAAACGAAACCCCGCTTTGCCCAGATACCTCCTGACAAGAGCATAGAGACCATTACGCTGGAAGAAGTATTGGAGTTGTTTGAGCTGCCTCGTACGTTGGGTGACTTTGAAGGCTCCCCTGTCGTGATAGGTGCGGGAAAGTATGGTCCCTATGTGCTTCATGAGAAGAAATACACGTCATTGCCGGAAGGTGTGGATCCTATGGCCATTACCTTGCCGGAAGCTATTGAGCTGGTGAAGAAACGCAGGGAAGAAGACGAGCGCAAGCATATCAAGCGCTTTGAGGAAGAACCAGGCATGGAGATTCTCAACGGTAAATTTGGCCCCTATATCAGCTATGGCAAGAAAAACTATGGTTTGCCCAAGGAACTGCAGGCCAAGGCCGCGGAACTCACTTACGAGCAATGCGTGGAAATCATTAATAACGCTCCTGCCACTAAGGGTTATCGTCGTAAGAGATAAGCATGAGAAGGATTATCATCATTGGCTACATGGGTGCGGGAAAGACCACCGTTGGCAGGGCGTTGGCGGCGGAGCTGGGTATAGAGTTCTATGACCTGGACTGGTATATAGAGAGCCGTATGCGCAAGACGGTAAAACAGCTGTTTGACGAAGTGGGCGAGGAAGGTTTCCGCAAGATAGAGCATAACATGCTGCATGAGGTGGCCGAGTTTGAGAACGTGGTCATCAGTTGCGGGGGAGGCACGCCCTGTTTTTTCGACAATATGGCTTACATGAACCTGCAGGGCGATACGGTTTACCTGAAAGCGAGTCCCGAGATACTCTATAAGCATTTGAAAATGGGAAAGAGCGTCCGCCCGCTTTTGCTCAACAAGACTCCCGAGGAGGTGCAAGTGTTTATCACCGAGCAATTGGCCAATCGTGAACCCTATTATTCACGGGCAAAATACACCGTGAATGTCAATCTCATGGACAATCATGACAAGATCAGGATGTCTGTGGAAAAAGTAAAGCAACTACTCTCATTAACTTAACCCATAACGCTGACATGAAAAAATGGACAATTGAAGACTCCAAGGAATTGTACAACATCACAGGATGGGGCACTTCCTACTTTGGTGTCAACGACGAAGGAAATGTTTACGTCACTCCTTGCAAGGACGACGCGCGCATAGATTTGCGCGAGGTGATGGACGAGCTGGCCTTGCGAGACGTGACGGCTCCGGTGCTGCTCCGTTTCCCCGACATCTTGGATAATAGGATAGAAAAGACGGCCAGCTGTTTTGAGAAAGCCAAGAAGGAGTACGACTTCCAGGCGGAGAACTTCATCATCTATCCCATCAAGGTCAACCAAATGCAACCCGTGGTGGAAGAGATAATTTCCCATGGCAAGAAATTCAATCTTGGTTTGGAGGCCGGCTCCAAGCCCGAGCTGCATGCGGTGATAGCCGTACAATGCCAAAGTGACTCGCTCATCATTTGTAATGGATACAAAGACCAGAGCTATATAGAACTGGCCATGCTTGCCCAAAAGATGGGCAAGCGCATTTTCATCGTGGTGGAGAAACTTAACGAGTTGGAGCTTATCGCCAAGGTGGCCAAGAAACTCAATCTGAAACCTAATTTGGGTATTCGTGTGAAATTAGGCTCCAGCGGTTCGGGCAAGTGGGAAGAGAGTGGAGGCGACGCTTCCAAGTTTGGTCTTACTTCCGCGGAGCTGTTGCGGGCTTTGACTATACTTGACAAGAAAGGTCTCCATGATTGCCTCCGCCTGATACATTTCCACATCGGAAGCCAAATCACCAAGATTCGTCGCATACAAACGGCCTTGAGGGAAGCCTCGCAGTTTTATGTCAATCTCCATAAGATGGGTTACAACGTGGACTTCGTGGATTGCGGTGGCGGCCTGGGCGTGGATTATGATGGCACGCGCTCCTCTAACAGCGAGAGCTCTGTCAACTATTCCATCCAGGAATATGTCAACGACTGCGTATATACCTTTGTGGAGGCTGCCAATAAAAATGGCATTCCCCATCCCAATATCATCACCGAGAGTGGCAGGAGTCTTTCCGCCCATCACTCCGTATTGGTCATCAATGTCTTGGAGACCGCTTCCCTGCCCGAGATGCCAGAGGAATTTGAACCAAAGGAAGATGATCACCAATTGGTGAAAGACCTCTATGACATCTGGGACCATCTCAATCCTCGCACGATGCTGGAAGACTGGCACGACGCTGAGCAGATACGTGATGAGTGCCTGGAGCTTTTCTCCCATGGCATGGTGGATTTGAAGACCCGGGCGGAGATAGAGGCCATGTATTGGAGTGTGTGTAGGGAAATCAATGTGTTGGCAAAGCAGCTCAAGCATACTCCGGAGGAGCTTACGGGACTGGACAAGCTGTTGGCGGATAAGTATTTCTGCAATTTCTCGCTTTTCCAAAGCTTGCCCGATAGCTGGGCGATAGACCAATTGTTCCCCATCATGCCCATCCAGCGTCTCAACGAAAGGCCTTCCCGTGTGGCGACCATACAGGATATTACTTGCGACAGTGATGGCAAGATTGCCAACTTCGTGACCAACCGCAACATTTCCCATGTGTTGCCTGTGCATACCTTGAAGCGTGATGAGACCTATTACCTGGGTGTGTTCCTCATTGGTGCCTACCAGGAGATACTGGGGGATATGCACAACCTTTTTGGAGATACCAATGCCGTGCATATTTCCGTAAAGAATGGCCGCTATCATATAGACCAGGTTTTCGATGGCGAGACGGTGGAGGATGTGCTCGACTACGTGCAGTATAACCCCAAGAAATTGGTGCGCCAGTTGGAGACGTGGGTCACCAAGAGCGTCAAGGAAGGCAAGATTACGCTGGAGGAAGGCAAGGAGTTCCTCAACAATTATCGTAGCGGCCTCTATGGCTATACCTATTTGGAGTAGAGAAAAGATGGAAAAGCTAACCGTAGTGAAAGTGGGCGGTGCCATCGTGGAAGACGAGGCAGGCTTAAGGCGGCTCTTGGTGGATTTCGCCGCTATTCATGGGCACAAGATATTGGTGCATGGAGGCGGCCGCAGGGCTACCAAGGTGGCCGCCTCACTGGGCATAGAAAGCCAGATGGTCAATGGCCGACGTGTTACCGATGCGGCCATGCTGGAAGTGGTCACCATGGTCTATGGCGGATTGGTAAACAAGAACATCGTTGCCAAGTTGCAAGCTATGGGCGTGAATGCCCTTGGCCTTACGGGGGCGGACATGGATGTCATCCGTAGCCATAGGCGTCCATTGAAAGACGGGGTGGATTTCGGTTTCGTGGGAGACGTGGACAAGGTTGATGGCCAGCGGCTCCAGACACTTGTCGAGCAAGGCGTCACGCCCGTGATGGCTCCCTTGACCCATGACGGGGAAGGAAATATTCTCAATACCAACGCCGATACCATTGCCTCGGAGACGGCCAAGGCCTTGGCTCCTTTCTATGACGTGACGCTTGTTTTCTCCTTCGAGAAACCTGGCGTGCTGCGTAATCCTGAAGACGATGGTAGCTTGATAAGGGAGATCACCCGTGAGGATTTCCTCCGTTATGTGGCCGATGGCACGGTCTCGGGAGGAATGATACCCAAGATAGAGAACGCTCTCCAAGCCGTCGCGGCGGGCGTGAAGCAAGTTAACATTACCTTGGCCACGGCCATCGATGGCCGGCATGGCACTTTCATTCGTTGATTCTCGTTCTTCCCGTTCCTCCTGCGCCTAATACCTATATATAATTTGAGTTCGACGAATTCCACTTTATGTGCACAACCCTGTTATTGCCAAACTGTAGAGACGCATTCTTGCGTCTCAGCCAGCTGCCAAGTCTTCGCGACAGGCGATTTTATTCGGCAATCTTGCTTGCTGAGACGCAAGAATGCGTCTCTACAAGTTTTCGTCGAACTCACGTTAATTAGGTGTAGGAGGCACGAAAGGTTAAAAAGTTTTAATCAAGGGGATATTTTCTCTTTCGCTGTAACTTTTCCTTTGCCCAATCGTCTTACATTATAGAGAGGATGAAAATAGTCAGTTTCCGAAACGATGTCATGCCGCTGAAAGACAAACTCTTCAGGCTGGCACTTCGCGTCACTCTCCAACGCGCAGAGGCGGAGGACATAGTGCAGGAAGCGTTGATTAAAGTCTGGAACAATCGAGACCGCTGGGCGGAGATAGAATCCATGGAGGCTTACTGCTTCCGGATTACCAGGAATCTGGCGTTGGACTATCTCAAGAGGAAAGGCTCAGACAACGATTCGCTCAGCGAGGAAAAGCAAGAACGCCCAGACAAATCATCCGATCCCTACGAGCAAATGAACCAGAAAGACCGTCTGGCGCTCGTGAGAAAAATAATTGACGGGCTCCCGGAAAGGCAACGCAGTTGCATACAGCTGCGGGATATCGAAGGAAAGCCATACAAGGAAATAGCTCAGATACTGAACATAACCGAGGAACAGGTGAAAGTAACCATTTTCCGGGCCCGTCAAACTATCAAGGCAAAATATCAAACATTCGACGAATATGGACTATAAGTACATCAATCAACTCTTGGAACGCTATTGGAGCGGCGAGACTTCCCTCGAGGAGGAGAAGATTCTGCGCACGTTCTTCAGCCAGGAGGATGTTCCCGCCGAATTGCAGAGATATAAAGACCTCTTTGCCTACCAAGGCGCGCAAAGAAGGGAAGAGACGCTGGGTGAGGACTTCGACCGCAAGCTCATGGCTGTCATTAATGCGGAATGCGAACCCAAGGCTCACGCCGTGACTCTTACCCGCAGGCTCAGGCCGCTGTTTAAGTCGGCCGCCATTGTAGCCATCTTCCTTACATTGGGCAATGCGGCCCAAGTCTCCCTCAATCCTGAAACACCTTCCCAGGTCACAGGCGTGGACAATGGATATCGGGTGATGCCAACGGTAGGGGCTTCGGTAACGCTTAAAGATAGTGCCAAGGTAGATTCCATGCACCGCTTCAAACTTCAAGTGAGTGATGAAAACACAAAAGAGGTATTTATAAAATGATAATTTCTATGCTTTCTCTATAAATCATAAAACAAACAATCACGAAACTGTGAAGTTTCAATTCTCTCAAATTTTTCATAACATACTAACGTGAGAAGCCGCCCGTCTGTCGAGACGGGCGGCTTTGTTTTTTCCATCAGAAGTCTTCCCCAAAGGTTCTGCCTCGCTCTATACAGGGTTCTGCATACGAAGCTGCTTGAACCCAAATCTCATTAGGATTTGGGTAGATTGTTCATTGATGTCTTACGTATTGTTTTCCGGCTTGATGAAGGCGTAGTGGGCTACGTCGAGGCAATCCGGGAAGCAAGACGCTGACAGAAGTGGACAAGATGCCCAAAGAGCTTCACGCAGGAAAGGGAAAAGAACCTTGGGCGGTCTAATGACCAATTTGGGTTTATGATGCCGCTTATTTGTGATGCAAATATAGGAGAAATATGTCGTATAACCAGCGGAAACTGTAATTTTTTGGTCCTTTCCGCAGATTATACGGAATTTTTAAGAACTTAAGTCTCAAATTTTCAGACTTGAGCAACTCAAGCGGTTGGGCAAACGACTGGAAAGACGTTTCGGTATCAAGGCCATTGGGGGATACCTTTTTCCATCAGCAATTTCAAGACGCTTGCCGGAGAGCAGTACCTCATTGGCCGATTTATTCACGAGTCCGGCGTTTCCGCAGACAGCGAAATAATTCAGAGACTTCATAATGAGGTGGTTGCGCTTACCACCTTTGCCCTCGGTAAACGAGCGACTTAGAGATGATGGTGGAATATTAAACATATTAAGAATTAAATTACCGAACTATTGTATGGTAACATTAATCTTATAATGATGTTTTTGTGTAGAAGTTGTAGTGTAAGCGTCAACTTAAATCAAGGAGCTACACAACAAAAAACACTTCCATACTGTGTTACTACGGAAGTGTTTGTAAGACTATTTGACTATTTTAATAGCTTGTACTTTTTCATCAATAATTGTAATATCAGCATTGTTTGTATAGTGCCATATTTCATGTCCTTTCTCTATTTTCTCTTTATATTCAGGAGATCCAATAGCTTGTTTAACCTCTTTACTCTTCATACTTTCCAAAAGTTCCTCTGCGCCACCGTGCAGATAAGCGGAACGGTAACGGTATACCGTGGAAACGTCTATCCCGAGACATGAGGCCGCGAAAGAGGGCGTATTACCCATGCCCAACATCAGAATGCAAGTCACACGGGCATAGTCGGAACTTCCGGCTAAATTCCGTTGAAGTTTACGCAAAACCCCCATCTCTGATGTTGACAATTGGATTTCCATGCCGCGAATATACAACTTTTGAGCGAATTATTCGCATTTCACTTACTTTTAACTATAAAATGCGTAACTTTGCCTGAGAAATCAAGTTGAGAAAGACAGAAGAATATGGATATCAAGACATTTACCGGAATCCTGAGGGCGTTCCTTGTTCCTGATTCATGCCTTCCCGGCCTCGTTGAGCGGTCGGCTTCATTCTTAAACGTTCAGGTAATCCCACGATATATATACGATTTTTTCCCTTTAAGAGACCGCTTCCTCTTACGACTTTATGGTCACGTTAAGCGGATAAACCCTATTCAGATGGACAGACTGGCTTTTCCCGGAGCTGACGCGAGTGACGGCGCTATCCAAGGTGCCGTGCCGTTAAGTCGTCGGGGAGTGTCCATCATGGGACAGGTCAGGGTACATTCACGCATGTAGAACGAATAAATCACTTTGTATGGCAAACATATTGAAAGAAGGCGGAATTCAAAACAAGATTGGATTCGCCGGTCTGTTGATTACGTTGGGCATTGTTTTTGGCGACATCGGTACATCGCCACTTTATGTGATGAAAGCCATCATCCATACCGGGGAGGCGCTCGACGAGGATTATGTGCTGGGAGCTTTGTCTTGCGTCATCTGGACACTGACCCTCCAGACCACGGTCAAGTATGTCTTGGTGGCTCTCCGCGCAGACAATAACGGCGAGGGAGGCACACTCGCGCTTTATGCCCTTTTGCGCCGCCACAGGAGAAAATGGATTTACGCCATAGCCATTGTTGGCGCGAGCACTTTGCTGGCTGATGGCATTATAACCCCGGCCATTACCGTTACGACAGCCATCGAGGGACTGGAAAGCGTCAGTCCGAGCCTGCCTGTCATCCCCATTGCGCTGGCCATTATTACCGTCATATTTTTCGTGCAGCGTTTCGGTACGGAAAACATAGGACGCTCGTTCGGGGTGTTTATGCTGTTTTGGTTTTTGCTCCTGGGAGCGGTCGGGGTCGCGGGCTTGGTTTCCTGTCCTCAAGTGTTCAAGGCCTTCAATCCTTGCTACGCTATACGCTTGTTGGCGGAATCTCCTCATTGGTTCCTGATATTGGGAGCCGTCTTCTTGTGCACTACCGGAGCGGAAGCCTTGTATTCTGATTTAGGGCATTGCGGCAGGCGAAACATCACCGTCAGCTGGCTGTTCGTGAAAACGATGCTCATCCTCAACTACCTGGGGCAAGGAGCGTGGGTGTTGGATCATCCGGAGAGCGCGCAGGGCACTGCCAATCCTTTCTATGCCATCATGCCGCGAGAGGCGCTGGTGTTTGCTGTCGTGATGGCCACGGGAGCCGCCATCGTGGCGAGCCAGGCTCTTATCAGCGGTTCGTTTTCCATATTGAGCGAGGCCATGAACCTGAATTTCTGGCCCCGCATGCATATCAAGCATCCCACTAACGTGAAGGGACAGCTGTTTATCCCGATGGTAAATCTCGCCATGTATATAGGAGTCGTGTTTACCATCTTGTTGTTCCGTGACTCCGGTCACATGGAAGCGGCTTACGGGCTTGCCATAACGGTCACGATGCTGATGACCACGCTGTTGCTGGGCTTCTACTTGCGCACGCAGGGCGTGCCCCGTGCCTTGTCCTTGTTGTTTGTCGGCGGGTATTGCGTGCTAGAGGGCATATTCCTTACGGCCAATCTCTCCAAGCTGATGGCGGGTGGTTGGTTTACGTTGTTGATTGGCGGGCTGCTCTGCTTCATCATGTTCGTATGGGTTGGCGCCGGGAAAATCCGGCGCAGGTATATGTCCGCGAAGCGGTTGAGCGATTACTACGGCATCATTTCCGACATCAAAGGGGATGAAAGCATACCCAAGTATGCCTCCAACCTGGTGTATGTGAACCACGCGGGCAAGGAAGGCTGGGTGGATGAAAAGTTGCTCTATTCCATCATCAACAAGCAACCTAAGCGGGCGGACCACTATTGGCTTATCAACTTGGAATTCGTGGATGCGCCGGACACCCTTGAATATAGCTGCTCCACGTTGATAAAGGAGACTTTGTATAGCGTAACCATGCGTGTGGGCTTTCGCATAGAGCCTCGCGTGAGCCTTTATTTGCGGCAAGTGGTTGACGACCTTGTCGCGGGCGGCGAGGTGGAACTGACCAGTTCTTATCCCTCTTTGCGCAAGAACGGCATACCGGGCGATTTCCGCTTTATCATCATACACCGCGTATATTATCCGGAAGATTCCCGTAACCGTCGGCAAAACCTGCTGATGAGCCTCTATGCCCTTATCCGGAAGATAGGCATCGGAGAGCCAAACGCCTTGGGGCTTGACACGTCGGTCGTCGCGGTTGAGCGTGTGCCGTTGATCATTGAAAACAGGGCAAGCCATATTCGTCGCATAGAGCGGGTCGAGCCGGATAAAGGCGATGATGAAGGTTGACGGGTGCCGCTTGTCCTGCTAGTCTGGTAAAGCTTACCTTACATGCTCCCTGCCGGTGACCAACGTGCCACCGGCAGGGAGGAGCTGGGACTGCCAACCGTGGGCAATCCGCTGACCCAATAAAAACAAAAGGGAACTACCCGTGAGGATAATTCCCTTTTATGCGCTCCAGGATGGGCTTGAACCAACGACCCCCTGATTAACAGTCAGGTGCTCTAACCAACTGAGCTACTGAAGCAATTCTTTGTTTTTGCGGTTGCAAAGGTAAGCACTTTCTTTGAAACCACCAAATATTTTGGGCGAAATTTTCGTTTCCTTGATAAATATCCCTAATTTTTCCGCGTTTTTGGTGATATTACCGCCCGAATGTAGTATTTTTGCACCAACCAAACACGATATGCGATGAAGAAAGCAATCTTACTCTACGCGCTCTCCTTGTTGTTCTCCATGCCCGTCCTGGCGCAAGGCGACAGGGATCATGATTTTGCAGTGTCCAAGAACATCGAGATATTCAACGCCATCTATCGCAACCTCGACATGATGTACGTGGACTCACTGGACGCTGACGAGGTGATAGGCAATGGCATCAACGGCATGCTCCGCAGCTTGGATCCCTATACGGAATACTATCCCGAAAGCAAGGTGAAGGAACTGAACCAGCTCATCACGGGCAAGTATGCCGGAGTGGGCGCGTTGATTAAGTACAATGAGCAATTGAAGCGCGTTGTCATCGACGAGCCATACGAGCACATGCCCGCCGCCGAGGCTGGTTTGCGCAAGGGCGATATCATATTAAGCATAGACGACAGCGTGATGACCGACAAGACGGTCAGCGAGGTGAGCAGTCACTTGAGAGGAGAGCCCGGCACTTCCTTCCTGCTGAAAGTGAAGCGTCCCAGCACGGGCAAGACGCTCAAGATGAAGGTGACCCGCCGCTCCATCCAGTTGCCCAGCCTGCCCTATTACGGCATGTTGGAGGGCAACCTGGGCTATATCAACTTCTCTTCCTATACCGACGGCAGCGCCCAGGAAGTGCGCCGCGCCTTCCTCGACCTGAAGAAGCAAGGGGCGAAAGGCTTGGTGCTCGACCTGCGCAACAATGGTGGCGGGTCCTTGCAGGAGGCTATCAGCATTGTCAACATGTTCGTGCCAAAGGGCTTGACCTTGGTCACCACCAAGGGAAAGGTAAAGCGTGTCAACAGGGTATATGAGACTACCGTGGAGCCGGTAGATACCGTGATGCCCATGGTGGTATTGGTCAACGGGAGCACGGCCAGCGCGGCGGAGATTACCAGTGGTTGCCTGCAAGATCTGGACAGGGCTGTCATCCTGGGCACGCGCACTTTCGGCAAGGGTTTGGTACAGGTGTCGCTCGATTTGCCTTATAATGGGCAGCTGAAAGTCACTACCAGCCATTACTACATCCCCAGTGGCCGTTGCGTGCAAGCCATCAACTATCGTCACGCCAAGGGAGGCTCCGCGGAGCAAGTGCCCGATTCCCTTACTCGTGTATTCCATACCAAAGGCGGCAGGGAAGTAAAGGACGGCGCGGGAATTATGCCCGATATAGAGGTGAAATCAGACTCCTTGCCCAATATCGCCTATTATCTCATCGGGTTGAGGGACAGCAACGAGGTGGTGCTCAATTATGAGGTGGATTACATTGCCAAGCATCCCACCATCGCCCCCGCGGAAAGCTTCCAGCTGACGGATGCCGACTACGAGGAATTCAAGCAACGGGTGCTGGACTGCGATTTCCAGTATGACCGCGAGACGGAGAAATACTTGAAGGACTTGGTGCGCCTGGCGAAGTTTGAGGGATATTACGAGGACGCGAAGCCCGAGTTTGAGGCCTTGGAGAAGAAACTGAGCCACAACGTGGCCAAGGACTTGGACTACAACAAGGATATCATCAAACAACTGCTGGAGAACGACATCGTGGCCGCCTACTATTACCAGGCCGGGGCCATCCGCAATTCCTTGCGCTATGACAAGCAGGTGGCTGAGGCTATCCGCCTTTTGCGTTCTCCCGAGGAATACGCCAAGGTCTTGCGTCCCGCGGAGAAAGCCCCTGCCACGGAGTAAGGGCGGATATGCCTTGCCCGTCTCTGCCGTTTTTCGGTGGGTTCACGCCAGTTACGTGAATAGCGATATCAATTTTTCTCGTCCAGGGCTTGCGTATGTCTGGAAATTTTCGTATATTTGCGGAAAAGGCGGAAGCCTAGCCTGGCGGGGCAGGCGGATGCCGCTAACCAATCGTAGGAGGTTTTGCCATGAGAAAAAACGATTTGTCTTTCAAGATGAGCCTGTCCAGGCCGGTGCGCCTGGTAACATGGATTAGCTCTGCTGCCATTCTGCTGGGCGTGGCGGTGTGCGCCTATACCGCTGCCGTGGTGGAGGGCGGCGGTTGGGTTTTCTGGTTGATAGCCGCTTGCATGTTGCTCATTCCCCTTTACTTCGCTTTCCGTTGCCCCCGCGATATTACGTTGGAAGAAGGAGCCTTGTCTGTGCGCCAATACGTGGGAGGCGTTTCCATTCCCTATCGTGACATAGCGGAAGTGGAGCCCATTTCCCGCTATTCGGGTCTTCGCCTTTGCGCCAGTGGCGGCTTCTTTGGCTTCACGGGGCTGTTTTGGAGCAATGAGTTGGGCAAGCATACCGTTGTGGCGGGCAACCTGAAGTCTCCTTTCCTGGTGGCGTTGAAATCGGGCAAGAAGTATGTCTTCAACTGCGATGCCAGCGATAAGCTGTTGTCCTCGCTCAGAATGCGTCTGCCAGTGTCTTAGCCATCTGTCGTCAGCATTGTAGAGACGCATTCTTGCAGTAGTGTCCAAGTAAAATTTTAACATATTGATTTCCTTGTCAAGGGCATCGTTTAAAGTGACAAAATGTCAAAAGTCCATTGTGTCGAAAAGCGTGGGCCAGCAAGGCATTTGCGCCTTTTCTTCCGAATGGCTTTCGTATCGCCTGATAACCTCTGACAAGTCTTGCTTCTCGAACAAGATGACACTCAGAACGCTCATCAGCTCATAGGCGGAGCCCTTGAAACGATACATGGCGCCCGCCATCGCCACCAGGCAATAGGCCGTGATCGCCACGTACACCTGCGTGAAGACGGCGTTCGCTGACGTGCCATAGAACCTGTTGATGATGAGATGGCGTTTTATCCAACGGAAAAACAGCTCTATGCTCCACCTGTTCTTGTAAGCGCAAGCCACCACCATGGGAGACATCTGGAAGTTGTTTGTCAGGAAATCCATCACCTCGTTCCTCTCCTTGCTGTAATATTGCACCAGACGCAATTGGCCGGGATACCCTTTCCTCGCCCATCGGTTGGTGAACTCGACTCTCTTGTCCCCATAGACCGGCAGGCATTCGCTTCCGGTATTGGACAGGCACCTGTACTCCATGCCCTTCTTCCTTCTGACGATGAAATACGCCCCGCCATCGTCTATGCGTTTGAGGCTTGGGGTTTTCACGTACGCCCTGTCAAAAACATACAAGCCGCCTTTCATGTAGGGGTAATCGTCCATGAATGTCTGGTCGCGCTCCTCGTGGCCCGTGACCAGGCACAGGGCGGGCACCTCCCTCATGACGTCATACATCGTGTGGAGCTTTATCCCTCCCATCCCCTCTTGCGGCACGCTCCAGCCAAAGCGTTTCAAGTCAAGGTTCACCGTGGAGGAGTCCACCGCGAAAACGCCCGCCAGTTCCAAGACACCGGCCAGTTTCCCAAGCTCGCCGTTCTTAACCCCGGCCGCTCTTGACGCAAGTTCCATCATCTTTTGGGCGAGTTCCCTGAACACCGCGACCTCCTTGTTGGTATTGGCGTACGACATGGTGCTCTTGTTGACGCTCTTGCCCATGCCGAGCCGGTAAAGCTTCTCGCCATGGGCGCGCAACCCCGCCTCTATGTCGCGCAGGCTGTCCCTGTGTGTAAGTTGTGCCCACAACATCACCATCAAGTGGTTCCAGCAAGTATATGACCTTACATGATAATTGGCGTTGTGCTTCTTCACCAAATACTCGAAATGGTCGCGTGGAAGCAATGAGCAGAGCTGATTGAAGATGTAAGCGTTTTGACTCATATTGTAGCATTTTGACAGTTACCACAATATAGGAATTCAAAAGCAATCTCAAAATCCTCCGACAAAAATCTTCTTTATAAGATATTAAATATCAATGTTTTACGGAATAATTTAACATTTTTATTTGGACAGTACTGCATTCTTGCGTCTCAGCCAACAAAATGTTCACCTGTCGTTCAATCGGCAAATTGTAGCGGCGATGTGTACATCGTCGGCCAGCAGGATTGCAATGCGTTATCACCACAAGTACTTGCAATCTTGCTTGCTGAGACGCAAGAATGCGTCTCTACACTGTTTGCTTGTCATCCCAGCAATAAACTCCAACAGGTATGCGCCATCCCCTCTCGCGACCTTACGCGATAGGGGCTTGAAATACATAGCTCCTAAATCCCTTTTACTAACTATATAAGTTCATGGAAGCTAACTACTAACTCTGTTCCACGTCGTGGAATGGATTTGTTAGCTATATATAATCCGTTTTCCTACTGGTTATTTAAAGGTTTTAAGCGTAAAGATATGAAAGAGCGAGGAACTAGCGGAAGGGATTATTTCGTGGAATGACGCGCTCCTTTTCCAAAAAATCGCCAAAAAGGTTGTAACGCTACAACCTTTTTGGCGATTTTTCCTTATCTTTGCATGGTGTCTCATTAATTGTTCGTGGCGCGTGGAGAAAGGGAAGGCAGCTGGAGGGTTTTCCTGACGCAATGAGGTGGAGTACCTCTTTTCTCGCTTTTGATTTTAAAACTTGCGTGTTTGCGATGAATCATATAATTTTGTGGCTGCATTTTCAGGGAAATGCGATCAAGACAGAGGATGCAGATGATGTTTAAGAATGGATTGGCGGTTTTTATGTGGATAGCAGTCCTTCTTTCCGCTTGCGGCGGAAGAGGGGAGGGTGAATGGGCGCACCCCACGCTCCAAGAGGCTGATAGCCTCGTGGAGGATGCTCCCGAGAAGGCCTTGTCTCTATTGCGAAAAGACTCCGCGGCGATATACGGGCAGGGAAAGGCGGGCGTGATGGGCTTCTGGTTGCTAAAGACCCATGCCGAGGACAAGCTGTACGTTACCCATCTCTCGGATTCCATCATGCAGGAGGTAGTGGAGTATTACGATGCCCATGGCACTCCCGCCCAAAGGGCGCAGGCTCATTACGTATTGGGCAGGGTGTATTGTGACATGCGCCTTCCCGGTACCGCCATTTCCTCTTTCAAGAAAGTCTTGGGCGTGAGGGGAGAAGATGCCGATACCTATTTATATAAGTATAAGGCGGCCACCTGGCTAGGTACCCTGTTTGAGGAAAAGCGACTGTGGCGGGATGCCATGGCCATTGAGAAAAGAGCGTATGTCTATGCCAAAAGGTCGGGCAGGACATCTCCCGTGGTATATGCCTTGCGGGATATAGGCCGCTTGTATGACTACCAAGGAAAAGGCAAACTGGTCATCCCCTACTACCGCAAGGCTTCCGCCATAGCCCGTAAGGCAGGAAACGCTTACTTATATAATATGGTGGAAGAGGAACTGGCCGGTGTATATATTGGCCAGGGAATGATGGCGGAAGCCCGCAAGTCCTTGTCTACTCCTGTGGTGGAAGATGCGGATGTTGATGCGGATGTGGCTGCCCGTTATGCTATATGGGGGCTTTATTATGAGGCTTTAGGAAAAGAAGATAGTACGCTGTATTTCTACAAGAAGTCCCTGCCTCATGGCGGGCTGGATTTCAAGAATGATGTGTATAAGAGTCTGGCTTCGCTTTACAACCAGCTAGGGAATAATGGGGAAAGTGTGAAGTATTATCGCTTGTACGAGGCAAGCGCTGATAGTCTTGCGCAAATCAGGAAGGCAGAATACGCTGACCTGTTGGACTACGTGGAGAAGAGTTTGGCGGCCCATCAGGCGAAGTTGAAGGTGATGCGGCAGAAAATCGGCTGGATGGTCATGGTCGGCTTTTTGCTCTTGGCCTTGGTTCCGCTGGGCGTGTATACCATATATATTTATAGGAAGCGGAAGATAGAGCGGCTCCTGCAACATGAGCGAATGAAAGTCTATCGCGAAAAGATGAGAAGCTCTCGGGAGAAAGACCGGGAGGAGCTGGAGGCTTTGCGGGAAAAGCTGCAAGCGTCATCTTCAGAAAAGACCGACCTGCGACAGGATATGTTACAGACGCTAGAGCGACTGTCCGCGTATAAGGAGGAAGCGAACACCTTGCGGGAAAAGCTTCATAAATTCCAGGTGATGGAGTTACGCGAGTCAGAGTGTTACAGGAAGTTCCATGAAGACGATTTTCAACCGCGGTTGCAAGATTTTATTGAACTCCAACGGGCACTCGATAGTACGTATGACGGTTTTACGTTCAGGTTGAGGGAGCTTTGTCCGGACATTCGCGATGATGAGCTGTGGGCTTGCTGCTTGATTAAGTTAGGCATAAGTCCCACGAAAATGTGCGTTTTTCTCTCCTGTAAGCTCAGTCGCCTGAGCATGATGCGCAAGCGGCTATACAAGAAAATATTCAAAAAAGAAGGAAGCGCCACGGATTTTGATGCCTTCATCAAGGGTGAATAAAGAGTTGGCCGTGTGAAAAACCCTGGTTTTCTGCCTGAAAATCAGGGCTTTTCATTTTGTGCACAAATGTGCACTGATTTTTCTTGGCTTGTTTTGGCATTTTCCATAATTTTGCGGCCGAGAAAAATAAAAATGATACAGCGATGAAAAAACTATTGGTACTTTTGATGATGTTGATGATGGTAGGCGTTAATCTGTTTGCGGATAACCATCAGCAACAAATAGAATTAACGTATGATAAAAGGCCCCCAAAAATAGATAAGCCTAAAGACCGCTCTTTGCAATTGGGGATGGAGGCCTCGCTTGATTTCCCAAATCTCGTGTTCTGTTCCTATATGGTGGAAGAGCAAGGGGCTAGCGTTTATATCATAAATGATAATGGAGAGGTGGTGATATCCGATACCTTATGGTTTACGCCTTTCTACCAGACCACTCTTTGCGTGGGAGACTTGCCAAACGGGACATATCAATTGGTGATAGAACTGGAAGATGCCGTATTATATGGAACTTTTCTAATATTATAAATAACCTCTTATGAAAAAAACAAACTTGTTTTTCTTTGCGCTATTCATTGCGGCTAACGTCTTCGTGGGCTGTGATAGTAGCTTGTATGATGATGCTCCAGTCGCGGTACTGCCTGAGAACATGGAAGTACCCGCAGCTGATAATGACAGCGTCTATTATTGGTACTGTGGGGAGAAACGGTATTTAATCCCGGACTACTCATCGACCTTCATCGTGTATAATGGTGCCTCGAATGTCACCGCTGGCTGTGACATCGTGTCAAGAGGAGATTATAGGGAAGCTAAAAAGGCGATGACGACTAGGGCTTCTAAAACCGCCAGCAAGAATTGGGTGATAGTAAATGGTCACAAGCAGAGGACACGTGCGGGAAAGGGTAATGCCGATATTTATTATCTCTCCCCTGTTTATAAATCTCCAAAAACAGGAAAGAGGATAAAGTTGAGCAACCTGATTCACTTGAAGTTGAAGGCCCAGGAAGACACCACGATACTCTATGACCAAATGAGGAAATATGGCTTGTCCATCTATTCGCAAAATCAGTTCATGCCCGTATGGTATACTTTGTTCTGCGAGACCGACACTTATGGAACAGCACTGGAAGTCAGCAACCTGTTGTATGAAACAGGTTTGTTCGCCGCGGTAGAACCTGACTTTTTAGGAGCCTTTACCACATCTGCGACAAGTTTTCAAATCCCCAATGACACTTATTACGCTCAACAATGGTATCTTAACGGTACAAACTCTATTAATTGGCCAGAGGCAAGCACCATTACTTCTGGAGAGGGTGTAAAAGTGGCTATAATTGACACGGGAGTTGATTGTGGACATCCTGATTTTGATCAGAGTCTTGTAAGGCCTTACTATGATGCGTATATTGGCGATTGGTACACAAATGGTTTCTATGGGTCACATGGTACCAAGTGCGCAGGTGTGATATCCGCTGTTGCGAACAACAATAAAGGAATAACGGGGATTAGCCCGAAAGTACAGCTATATAGTATAGCCGAGCCATTTCCTGGTCCAGAATGTGATATAGTAATAGATTGGCCAAATCAAAGTCAGCATCTCGCTACGGATTTATATATAGCGTTGACAAATTGTGATGTCGTGAACTGTTCATGGGGATCTCAGACGGTTGAAAGTGAGGAAATTAAAGACGCTATTTATTATTATGGCATAGTATGGAAAAGAAATAATAAAGGTACGGTCATGGTGTTCGCGTCAGGGAATGAAGGTATGGAGGGCGTAAGTTTCCCTGCAAATTATCATGATGATATTTTGGTAGTTGGAGCTTCTGATAGTAATGCCGCAAAAGCAGATTTCAGCAATTTCGGTTCAGAACTAGATGTAGTCGCACCTGGAGTTAACATCGTGACACTCGGTTTTAATGATAATGGCACTTATGGATATCCATCTGTCAATGGCACTTCATATGCTGCTCCCCAGGTGGCGGCCATAGCGGCGTTGATTCTTTCGGTCAATCCCAACTTGACCAATATCGAGGTCAATGATATTATTGAGCAAACTGCCAGGAAAGTAGGGGGCTATTCTTACACCACGACATCAGGCCGCCCCAATGGCACATGGAACAATTACATGGGTTATGGCCTAGTAGACGCAACTGCCGCCGTGAAGGCCGCACAAGCGACATTGAGTAAATAATGGCGTAAGTGAAAGTGCTTCAACTTATGTGCTTTCAATATATAGACATATTGTAGATAACTTCATCCCGCTTGCCATTCTTAATAATAAATGGCAAGCGGGAAGTTAAAAAGCTTAAATAATTTGGAGCGTAATCATTAATTCGCTTATTTTGCCAAATAAATATAGTGACTAATGTGCCGCTATAAAAAGATATGTAATTTAACCCTAACTAGAGTATGAAGAGGAAACTATTAACCCTGATTTTACCCTTGATGGCATTCGCGTGCCTATTCACCGCCTGCTCAGATGATGATGACCTTGGCTCTGGGCAGCCTATCATGCCCATCACTTATTCCTTGCCTGCCCAAATGAAAGTGGACACGGAGGATTGGGAGCCCGTCCTCATCAAGACGGAGGCGGAATTCGATGCCTTTTTCAGTGACTATAAAGACCAGATGGGGTGGGTGGACTTCAACAAATATGACTTCGTGTATATGCAAGGAAATACAGGAATAGGGCAGAAGATAAAGACCATCAAGTCCTGGATTGACACGAGCGTGTATCCTTACGAGTTGCATGTTTATACCGATTATACGACAATCGATGGCAGATTGGAGAAAGAACGTTGGGCCGTGGCCTTCCTCTTGCCCAAGAGCGACAGCAACAATGTCATATGTGACAAGAAAATATATTTGTATTGATATTCAATATGAAGACTATGCGAAAGACATTAAGATTTCTCGTTTACTCCATGCTGGCCATGGCGTGCCTGTTCACCGCTTGCTCTGACGATGATGACGACGCTGTAACAATCGTACAATATCCTGTGCCAGAGCGGATGCAGTTGAGCGTGGCGGACAATGAGCCGGTATTGGTGAAAAACGAAACGGAGTTCAACGACCTGTTTGGCTCTTACGCCAGCCAGTTGCCGAAAGTGGACTTCAACAAATATGACTTGGTGTATGGACAAGGGGGTTCGAGCCATGGCGTGGTAAACTTTGAGTCCCGGATAGACGGGGCTGAGCCTCCCTATCGCCTCGTGGTGCACATCCAGCAAAACTTAACGCACGAGTATGTGCGCTGGGCAGTAGCCTATCTTTTGCCAAAGAACGACAACAACCAAGTGACCATGGCCGTGAGCGTAGAAATGGCCGAGGCTTCTTCTGGGTTCTGATAATTATCATACCTTCCCTGGGGAGGGTATGGAGAGGCCATATAAGCAAGGTTGGACGAAAAAAGCGGGAATGCCCCGAAAGGCATTCCCGCTTTGGGTTTATTGATGGGCAGTGATTTTGTCTTGGGTCATGTCGAAGTTTAGCGTCATGCCGTTGAAGTTAGGAAGGGCGACTTGCTGATCGCCCTCACCCAATTTGACTTCCGTGACGTTGAGGCTGAACTCCACCTCACTGTCCTCCACGGAGTAGGCTCCGCCAGGCACGGGATCTACGCTTACTTCTACTACCAGGGCTTGCGTTTCTTCGCTATTGGCGGCGGAAGGTATCTGCACAGCCAGCTTCAGAGGCTTGGTGGTGGTGTCGAAATAGACGCTGTCTTTGGCCGCGTTGAGCGTGCCTTTGTAGCCTACCTTGTAGCTGACCTGTCCCACGGCTTCCACGATTTGGTCTGCCATGGTCTCGTCTTTCACGATGGAAAGCACGATGTCCTTGATGGGGAAATCCGCGAAGCAGATGCTGTCTTTGTCTATGGTGGCGGTGATGTCTACTCCTTGTGGGGTGTCCTCGCCGTCATTGCCTGTATTCAGATCTTGCGCGCTGAGGTAAAGGGTCTGCATCTTGCCCGTGTAGTTACCCTGTATGACTTCCGCGGTTACTTCTCCAGGAGGAGTGGTGTTGTTGTCATCATCGCTGCAGGCGGTGAAGCCCAGCGCACAACCTACGAAGGCCATCAAGGCCAGAACACGAATCGTTTGAAAGCTTTTCTTCATTTTCTTTTTTGTTTTTATGAGTGAATAAATAAGGTCACGACATTTTGTTCAGTCGTTCGCGCTCTAAATGAGAATACCTGGGAAATCTTGCTCCCAAGAGAGTGTTAAATAATATTTCATTATTGGGAATCAGAGGGTTAGGGTGCTGTATTTTATGTTGGAAACTCATTTCCCGCAAGCGGGTTTCCATTTTTCCAGTCTTGTAAGAAAGGGCGATTTGGCATTGTTAACGTTTTCTCGCGCAATGTTTGGGCTTTTTCCGCCTTTTAGGGGTAAATCTATCACCTATGGATGAGCGTACAGAGAAAAGACTGATAGCTTTCGCCTCCCAGTCCGTGAGGCAATATGGGATCCGTGCCGTGCGCATGGACACGATCGCACGGGACATGGGCGTGTCCAAGCGCACGCTCTACAAGGAATATAAAAGCAAGGACAATTTCATACGGACTTGCCTGGAGTCTTATGTCGACCGCGTCGGCAACCTTTTCCGCCTTCTTCGCTTGGAGGCCACAGACCCACTGGAATACCTTTGCGCCTTGACGCGGGCCTTTGTCGACAACCTCTACAAGGCGGAACTGGCCTTTTGGCTAGACATCACGGAGCATTACCCCCATGTTTATGAAACGATATGGGGTATTTGGATGAGTGAGCTGGAAACGGCGGTGGGGGAATGCCTCCAGGGGAGATGGCTTGTCGACGGACTGGACCCTCGGGAATATGTCTCCGCTCTTTCCACCTTGTTTTACCAAGCCCGCATGGCAGGCTCCCCCTCCCAGTCGGTGGCCTACTCGGCTTACCTCATGCTGCGGGGGAGCATGACCATGGAAGGGATTTTACGGCTTTGAAGCAAGAAAGACGGGGAAATGTTTGGCGGTTAGCGGAAATCTTCGTATCTTCGCGCCGTTCAGTGGAATGAGGGGCTCAGCCGAGCTCCTCATTCTTTTTTAAAAGACGATATATGATAGACAAGAACGTCGTAAAGGAATTAGTGGAAGAATGGCTACAAGGGAAAGATTATTTCCTGGTGGACATAGAAATCAGTGAAGACGACAAGATCGTGGTCGAGATAGACCATGCCGATGGCGTGTGGATAGAAGACTGTGTGGAGCTGAGCCGCTTCATAGAGAGCAAGCTCAACCGCGATGAGTGTGATTATGAGTTGGAGGTAGGTTCCGCCGGACTGGGACAGCCCTTCAAGGTGGCCAGGCAGTACATCAACTTCATAGGCAAGGAAGTGGAAGTGCTGACGGCTGACGGCAAGAAGGTGCGAGGCATATTGAAGTCGGTTGACGGAAGGGAATTTGTGGTTGCCGTCAAGGAGAAAGTGAAGCTGGAAGGCAAGAAACGCCCCGTTTCGCAAGACGTGGACCACACCTACAACATGGATGAAGTGAAATATACAAAATACCTAATAAGTTTTAAGTAAGTCATGGCAGCAAAGAAACAGACAGAAGTGACGCAGAGTATGATAGATACTTTCCGCGAGTTCAAGGAGACCAAGAATATTGACCGCACCACGCTGATGAGCGTGCTGGAGGAAAGCTTCCGCAATGTGCTGGCGAAAATATTCGGCAGTGACGAGAACTTTGATGTCATCGTCAATCCCGACAAGGGCGACTTCGAGATCTATCGCAACCGAAAGGTGGTGGCAGACGGAGAGGTGGAGGACGAGAACAAGCAGATCTCCCTTTCCGACGCGCAAAAGATAGAGCCAGACTACGAGGTGGGCGAGGACGTGAGCGAGAATGTCGATTTCAACAAGTTCGGCCGCCGTGCTATCTTGAACCTTAGGCAGACCCTGGCTTCCAAGATATTGGAGCTGGAGCATGATTCCCTTTACAATAAGTATAAAGACCGCGTGGGTCAAGTGATAGCGGGAGAGGTTTACCAGATATGGAAGCGTGAGGTGCTCTTGGTGGATGACGAGAACAACGAGCTGATATTGCCCAAGAGTGAGCAGATACCCGCTGACCAGTATCGCAAGGGCGAGACTATCCGCGCCGTCATCTTGCGTGTGGACAACGAGAACAATAATCCCAAGATAATCTTGAGCCGCACAAGTCCTACTTTCCTGGAGCGTTTGCTGGAGGCTGAAGTGCCGGAGATAAATGACGGCCTGATAGCCATCCGCCGTATAGCCCGCATTCCAGGCGAGCGTGCCAAGGTGGCTGTGGAAAGCTTCGATGACCGTATAGACCCCGTAGGAGCTTGCGTTGGCGTGAGAGGCAATCGCGTGCATGGCATCGTAAGGGAATTGTGCAACGAGAATATAGATGTCATCAATTATACCGCCAATACCAAGCTGTTCATCCAGCGTGCGTTGAGTCCGGCGAAGATTTCCTCTATCACCATTGACGAGGAGAAGAAGAAGGCGGACGTTTATCTGCAGCCCGAGGAGGTGAGCCTGGCTATTGGCCGCTCTGGCATGAATATCAAGTTGGCCTCCATGCTGACGGAGTATACGATAGATGTGTTCCGCGAGATTAATGACAATGAAGCGGAAGAGGATATTTACTTGGATGAGTTCGCCGACGAGATCGACCAATGGGTCATCGACGCTATCAAGGCATTGGGACTGGACACCGCGAAGCAGGTGCTCAACGCTCCCAGGGAAATGCTGATAGAGAAAGCGGACCTGGAAGAGGAGACTGTGGATAACCTGCTCAACGTGCTGCGCGCCGAGTTTGAGCAGTGATAGATGGTTTGGTAAGAACGATAAACGAAATCCGGAGATTATTTGAATGAGCATCAGGTTAAATAAAGCAATAGTAGAATTGAATATAGGGCTCCAGACGGCTGTGGAGTTCCTGCAGAAGAGACCGGAGTTGGGCGAGGTGAAGGCAGATACCAACTTCAAGCTCTCAGACGAGCAATATGACGCATTGAAACAGGCCTACAAGCAAGACGCGGAGGTGAGGAACAAGGCGGGTAAGCTCTTCATGAAGAAGCCGAAAGAGAAGAAACGCCCTGTCGAGAACGTGGAACGCCCTGCCGAGAACACGAGCGTGGGCGTGCAGCAGTTTAAGCCTCTGGGCAAGATAGACCTGGACAGCCTGGGCAAGAAGCCTAAGCCCGCCCCTGCCGCTCCAGAGAGAAAGGAGAAGGAAACCAAGGAAGAGGTTCCCGTGGAGGTTGAGGAAAAGAAAGTGGAGGAGACTCCCGCTCCCCAACAGGTACAGGCGGAGGAACCTGCCAAGACCGCGGAAGTGGCGGAGGTAAAGAAGGAAGAGGCTCCCCGACAGGAGCCCGCGGTTGTGGCTCCTGTTGCCGAACAGCCCAAGGAGGCATTGCCTGAGAACAAGGAAGAAGAGAAAACCGAGGCCAAGCAAGAAAGTGTCTTTACCTTGAAGAGCGAACAGCGTCTGAGCGCTAACGAGCCAAAGGTGTTGGGCAAGATAGATCTATCACAGCTCAACCAGAGTACTCGCCCAAAGAAAAAGAGCAAAGAGGAACGCCGCAAGGAACGTGAGGAGAAGATGGCGCAAGCACATGGCTCCAACGAGAAGAAAAAACGCGTGCGTATCAATAAGGAACGTGTGGATATCAATGCCGCCGCCAATCAGGAAACTTCTTCCAACAATAATCAAGGGGGGAAGAAGAACGCCAACAAGAAGAACAAGAAATCTGGCAACCGAAGCGTGAAGTCTTTGGAGGTGGACGAGGAGGCTGTTGCCCGTCAGGTAAAGGAAACCTTGGCTCGCCTTACCAGCAAGAACCAGAACAAGAAGGGCGCGAAGTATCGCCGTGAGAAGCGAGAGGCTGCCCAAGAAAGATTGCAGGAGGAGGCTAAGCAGGAAAGCCGCGAGAGCAAGACGCTGAAACTGACAGAGTTTGTCACCGTGAGCGAGCTGGCTACGATGATGGATATCACGGTCAATCAGGTGATTTCCACCTTGATGAGCGTAGGTATCATGGTTTCCATCAATCAGCGACTGGACGCCGAGACCATCAACATGGTGGCCGAGGAATTTGGCTTTACCACCGAATATGTCAGCGCGGAGGTACAAGAAGCGGTCAGCGAAGAAGAGGATGACGAGAACGACTTGGTTCCCCGTGCGCCTATCGTTACCGTGATGGGCCATGTAGACCATGGTAAGACTTCTTTGCTCGACTTTATTCGCAATACCAACGTGATAGCGGGCGAGGCCGGCGGCATCACCCAGCATATCGGAGCCTATAGCGTGACTTTGGAAAATGGTAGCAAGGTAACTTTCCTGGATACGCCTGGACATGAGGCTTTCACCGCTATGCGTGCCCGTGGAGCCCAGGTGACAGATATCGCCATCATCATCATTGCCGCGGATGACTCCGTGATGCCTACCACCAAAGAGGCCATCTCCCATGCCCAGGCGGCAGGAGTGCCCATGGTGTTTGCCATCAACAAGATAGACAAGCCCGGCGCAAATCCTGACAAGATCAGGGAAGACTTGGCCAACATGAATTTGTTGGTTGAGGAGTGGGGCGGTAAGTACCAGTGCCAGGAAATCAGTGCCAAAAAAGGTATTGGCGTGACCGAACTGCTCGACAAGGTATTGCTCGAGGCGGAAATGCTGGATTTGAAAGCCAATCCCAACCGTAAAGCTACGGGAACCATTATAGAGTCTTCGCTTGACAAAGGGCGTGGCTATGTTTCTACGGTATTGGTAAGCAATGGCACGCTCAAAGTGGGTGATATCGTGATAGCAGGTACCAGCTGGGGACGCATCAAGGCCATGTTCAATGAGCGTAACCAGCGTATAGAGAAAGCGGCTCCCGCCGAGCCTGCCATCATATTGGGACTGAATGGCGCTCCCACCGCGGGCGATACTTTCCATGTGTTGGAGACGGAGCAAGAGGCCAGGGATATCGCCAACAAGCGTGAACAGCTGCAGCGTGAGCAGGGTTTGCGTACGCAGAAGCGTTTGACGCTGGGAGATATCTCTCACCGAATAGCTCGTGGAGAGTTCCATGAGCTGAACATCATCGTCAAGGGTGATACAGATGGAAGTATCGAGGCTTTGAGTGATTCATTCCTGAAACTTTCCACAGAGAAGGTACAAGTGAATGTCATCAGCAAGGCCGTGGGTCAGATATCCGAGAATGACGTGATGTTGGCCAGTGCCTCAGATGCCATCATCGTAGGTTTCCAGGTGCGTCCTTCCAGTGATGCCCGTAAGTTGGCGGATCGTGAAGGCGTGGAAATCAATACTTACTCTATCATCTACGATGCCATAGACGATGTGAAATCAGCCATGGTCGGCATGCTCGACAAGTTGAAGAAGGAGATTGTCACGGGACAGGTAGAGGTAAAGCAAGTATTCAAGATATCCAAGGTGGGCACCGTGGCTGGAGGTTTGGTGACCGAAGGCAAGGTCCATTCCAAGGACAAGGGACGTGTGGTCAGGGATGGTATCGTGATTCGCACGGCGGACATCAGTGCCTTGAAGCGTTACAAGGACGATGTCAAGGAGGTTGCCGCTGGTTTGGAGTGCGGTATTAGTCTTGTGAACTTCAACGATATCCAGGAAGGTGACATCATCGAGACCTTCACTGAGATAGAGGTTGAGCAGAAACTGTAAAGTAGTCAAGTCTTCCTCCGTAGGGGAGTGGGCTTGTGAAGATAGTTGGTAGGGGCGGTTCCTGTTATGGGGGCTGTCCCTATCAATGCCAAGAAACCAGATAATGTATGGCAGAGAAAGAAAAAAACGCCTTCGTGAAACAAGTGGCCGAACAGAAATACGAGTTCGGTTTCACGACCAATGTAGATACGGAAATCATCGACAAGGGACTCAATGAGGATGTTGTGCGCTTGATATCCCGCAAGAAGGGAGAGCCCGACTGGCTGTTGGATTTTCGTCTTCAGGCTTTTCGCTATTGGCAGACATTGGAGCAACCCAGTTGGGGGCATGTCAAGCTGCCCCAGATAGATTATCAAGACATTTCTTACTATGCGGACCCCTTGGCCAAGAAACCGCAAAACAAGGAGATAGACCCTGAGCTGGAGAAGACTTTCGACAAATTGGGCATCCCTTTGGAGGAAAGGCTGGCCTTGAGTGGCACCGCGGTGGACGCCATTATGGATTCCGTCTCGGTGAAGACCACTTTCAAGGAACAGTTGCGAGAGAAAGGGGTTATTTTCTGCTCTATTGGCGAGGCGGTCAAGGAACATCCTGACTTGGTAAGGGAATATCTTGGTTCCGTGGTGCCCTATCGTGATAACTTCTACGCGGCGCTCAATTCAGCGGTATTCAGTGATGGTTCTTTCGTTTATATCCCCAAGGGCGTGCGTTGTCCTATGGAGCTGAGCAGTTATTTCCGCATCAACGCTCGCAACACCGGACAATTTGAGCGTACGCTCATTGTGGCGGAAGATGGCGCTTATGTATCTTATCTGGAGGGTTGTACCGCTCCCATGAGAGACGAAAACCAGTTGCATGCCGCTATCGTGGAGATTATAGTCAAGGACAATGCCGAGGTGAAATATTCTACTGTGCAGAACTGGTATCCTGGTGACGAGCAGGGCAGGGGAGGTGTCTTCAACCTGGTGACGAAGCGGGGAGACTTGCGGGGAGTGAATTCCAAGCTCTCTTGGACACAGGTGGAGACGGGTTCGGCTATTACCTGGAAATATCCTTCCTGCGTGTTGCGCGGCGACAACTCCCAGGCGGAGTTCTATTCCGTGGCGGTGACCAATCACTACCAGGAGGCAGATACGGGCACCAAGATGATACACATGGGCAAGAACACCAAGTCTACCATCATATCCAAGGGCATCTCGGCAGGCCATAGCCAAAACAGCTACCGGGGACTGGTGAGAGCCACGGCAAACGCGGACAACGCCCGCAATTATAGCTCATGTGACAGTCTTTTGCTGGGTAGTGATTGCGGAGCGCATACATTCCCCTATATGGATATCCATAATGATACGGCGGTGGTGGAGCACGAGGCCACTACCTCTAAGATATCCGAAGACCAGCTTTTCTATTGTAACCAGCGGGGCATTCCTACCGAACAGGCAGTAGGCTTGATAGTAAATGGTTATGCCAAGGAAGTGCTCAACAAGTTGCCGATGGAGTTTGCCGTGGAAGCGCAGAAACTGTTGTCGGTATCATTGGAAGGTACGGTGGGATAATCCTCTTGTTTGGAGGCTTTTAGTGTCGTAATATACATATTATATATATAAGGTATATGTTAGAAGTAAAAAACTTACATGCCACTATCGCGGGCAAAGAAATATTGAAAGGCATCAACCTCACGATACGTGACGGAGAGATACATGCCATCATGGGGCCTAATGGCTCAGGGAAGTCTACGCTCAGTGCCGTGCTGACGGGCAATCCTCTCTACACGGTGACGGAAGGTTCCGCCATTTTCAATGGCAAGGATCTTTTGACCATGAAGCCGGAAGACCGCGCCCGTGAGGGATTGTTTCTGTCTTTCCAATATCCCGTGGAGATACCTGGGGTCTCCATGACCAACTTCATGCGGGCGGCTATCAATGCCAAGCGGGAATATCAGGGATTGGAACCGCTCAACGCCGCGGATTTCATCAAGCTGATGAGGGAGAAGCGAAAGATTGTGGAATTGGATGCCAATCTTTCGCGCCGTTCCGTAAACGAGGGTTTCTCGGGTGGAGAGAAGAAACGGAATGAGATATTCCAGATGGCCATGCTGGAGCCCAAGCTCAGTATCTTGGATGAGACTGACTCAGGACTGGATGTAGACGCGATGCGTATCGTGGCCGAAGGAGTCAACAAGATGCATACGGCGGAGACTTCGGCTATCGTGATTACCCACTACGAGCGATTGCTCGACATGATTAAGCCCAACGTGGTACATGTGCTCTATCAGGGTCGGATTGTGAAGACCGCCGGTCCCGAGTTGGCCAAGGAGATAGAGGCTAAGGGCTATGATTGGATAAAGGCCGAGGTAAGTGAGTAACAAGGGAAGGTAGGCTTATGGCAAGTGAAAGACAATATAAAGAGCTTTACGAGCAGAATGCCCGGCTTATCAAGTCTCATGCCTCCGCGCCGCTCAATGCCGTGCGCGACAAGGCTTATGAAGACTTTTGCCGCTTGGGCTTCCCTTCTCGCAAGGTGGAAAGATATAAGTATACGGACATCGACAAGTTGTTCGCGCCCGATTTCGGACTGAATCTCAATAGGCTGGAGATACCAGTAGACCCCTATGAGGCTTTCCGTTGTGACGTGCCAAACCTGAGCACTTCGCTCTATTTTGTCGTCAACGACAGTTTCTATGGCAAGATGTTGCCCCAGGCGAGTCTGCCCCAAGGGGTAATAGTCGACTCCTTGGCTAACGTGGCCGCTGCCCGCCCCGAGTTGGTAACTTCTTATTATGCCCAACTGGCTTCTACCGCGGAGGATGGTATCACCGCCCTCAACACGATGCTGGCGCAAGACGGGCTTTTTGTCTATGTGCCGCGCAACGTGAAGGTGGACAGGGCGATACAGGTTGTGAACATCTTGCGGGCGGACGTGGATCTGATGGTCAATCGCAGAGTGCTTATAGTGATGGAACAGGGCGCTGAGGCAAAGTTCCTTTTCTGTGACCATGCGGCTGATGATCGTAATTTCCTGGCGACACAGGTGATAGAAGCCTTCGTGGGCGAGAGTGCCAACCTGGAGTTGAATTGCCTGGAGGAGACACATTTGAAAAATGTCAGGGTAAGCAATGTCTATATAGAGCAGCAAGCCAATAGCCAGGTAAATCATAATGTGATTACTCTTCATAATGGCATCACCCGTAATAAATTGGACTTGAAGTTGAAAGGAGAGGGAGCCTCTTGCCGTTGCCATGGCTGCGTGATAGCCGACAAAGACCAGAGAGTGGACAACAATACCCTTATAGACCATCAGGCGGGACATTGCGATAGCTATGAACTCTACAAATATGTGCTCAATGACAATGCCGTGGGCGCGTTTGCCGGAAAGGTGCTGGTAAGGCATGGCGCGCAGAAGACCACTTCCCAGGAGACCAACCAGAACCTTTGCGCCACCAAGACAGCCAGGATGTATACGCAGCCCATGCTGGAAATCTATGCCGATGACGTGAAGTGTTCCCATGGTTCCACGGTGGGTCAGCTCAACGATGCCGCTCTTTTCTATATGCGCCAGCGTGGCATCAGCCTGGAGGAAGCGAAGTTGCTTCTGCAGTTCGCCTTCATCAACGAGGTGATAGACAAGATGGAGCTGGCTCCACTGCGTGACCGTTTGCATCATTTGGTGGAGAAGCGTTTCCGTGGGGAGTTGAGTAAGTGCGAGGGATGTAAATTATGTAAGTAAACAGAAAGGAGAGCCGTCTAGCGATGTATGATGTCAGCAAGGTAAGGGAAGATTTCCCCATCCTCTCCAGGGAGGTTTATGGTAAGCCGCTTGTTTATTTGGACAACGCAGCCACCACGCAGAAGCCTCTTTGCGTTTTGGATGCTATGAGGGAGGAATATCTCAATGTCAATGCCAATGTCCATAGAGGTGTTCACTGGTTGTCCCAGCAGGCAACGGAGTTGCATGAAGCCGCCAGGGAGACCGTGCGCCGATTTATTAATGCCCGTTCCGCTACCGAGGTGGTTTTTACTCGTGGCACAACTGAGGGCATTAACCTGGTGGCATCTTCTTTCTGTGACGCTTTCATGGGCGAGGGAGACGAGGTGATTGTCTCCGCGGTGGAGCATCATTCCAATATCGTGCCTTGGCAGTTGCAAGCAAGCAGGAAAGGCATCAAGTTGCGTGTGATACCTATCGATGATGAGGGAACGCTTCAGTTAGATGAGTTGGAGAAACTTTTCAATTCCCATACTCGTTTGGTGAGCGTGACGCATGTCAGCAATGTGTTGGGTACGGTCAATCCCGTGGCCGACATCATCAGGATGGCGCATGCCCATGGCGTGCCAGTGTTGGTGGATGGCGCACAGAGCACGCCCCATTTCCGTGTGGACATGCAGGCGTTGGATTGTGATTTCTTTGTCTTCAGTGGTCATAAGATATATGGACCCACGGGTGTTGGTGTGTTGTATGGCAAAGAGGAATGGCTGGAGAAACTGCCTCCCTATCAGGGCGGTGGCGAGATGATAAGCCATGTAAGTTTCGAGAAGACCACTTTCGAGCGGCCTCCCTTGAAGTTTGAGGCGGGTACACCCGATTATATAGCCACCTCAGGCTTGGCTAAGGCTTTAGACTATGTTGCCTCCCTGGGCATGGACAATATAGAGGCCCACGAGCGTGACCTTACCCAGTATGCGCTTCAGCGGATGTCCCAGATAGAGGGCATGCATATTTATGGCCCGATGGGTGGAGAGCACGATGCCGTCATCAGCTTCCAGGTGGGGAACATCCATCACATGGATATGGGAACGTTGCTCGACAGGCTGGGCATAGCTATCCGTACGGGTCATCATTGCGCCCAGCCCTTGATGGATCGCTTGGGCATCCTGGGCACGGCTCGTGCCAGCTTCGCCCTCTATAACACCCGTGAGGAGGTGGATAGCCTGGTGAATGCTATCCAGCGGGTGGCGAAGATGTTCTAGATGCCCGCCCGTTTGCATTTCCTTACGCTCCAGGCAAACCATCCCATGCAGACTGCCCGTAACCATAATGGGCTGTCCATGGGCAGTATTCCCAAGGCGAATGCCACTTGCGCCTCTATCATCAACCATGTCTGCTTACGGCTGATGGGTTTCTCCAACACATGGCTATAGTATTTCCGCAACCATTCCACGGGCTTTCCCGCGCTTTGTGCCAGCAGGCGCAGGTGGTTGCCGACGGTTTCTTTCATGCTGATGGCACGACTCTCGTTGGTAGTTAATATCAAGTTCTTTTCCATAGTTGCTTTGATTTTGTTGTTGTTTTGTTTATCTGCGACAAAATTAGTCCCCTTTTGTGCAATATATGTTCCATTTCCAAGTTTTTATGTTAAAAGTGAACCTTGAGAACAGCAGAGGTGTGTAGAGACGCATTCTTGCGTCTCGGCAAGTTGTTAGGCAGGCTGTTACTCTTACTTGCTGAGACGCAAGAATGCGTCTCTACACTGTTCTGCTTGATATTTGCGAAATAGGAAATGATATATGTGCGACAATAAGTTTTTAGATAAATACCGCATTCAATCTTCTCGTGCCACTTGGCATCATTATGATGGAGGTGTATATTTTGTTACTATCTGTACACGAAACCACATCCATTACTTTGGTGAGATTTCGGATGGCCAGATGAGATTGTCTAGCATGGGGGAGATAGTGTGCGCTAATATTATGGACATACCTTTTCATGTGTCAAATGTAGATATACCGCTATATGCGGTTATGCCCAATCATGTTCATTTGGTAGTCGCTATTAGTGGCGTGGAGAAAGGGACTACCACATTGGGTTCAGTCATTCGTGGTTTTAAAGCGGGTGTCACTAAGCGGGCGAAGGAAAATCACTTCTCCTTTCAATGGCAATCCCGCTATTATGATCGCATTGTCCGTAGCCAAGAAGAGCTGAATCGCATTGGTGAATATATTACCAATAATGTTGTGAAATGGGATCTGGAATGCAATCATGACCATTAAGCGATACCATCAACTGAAATATGTAGAGACGCATTCTTGCGTCTCAGCCAGCAAGGTGGCGCAATACAACGGCATTCACGTTGGCCTGGCGGCTTGCGGAGACGCAAGAATCTCTACATATAATTAAACAATAAAACCATGTCTTTAGAGAAACATTATTACGAGGGCAAGATTGAGGCGGGCTGTGATGAGGCTGGCCGTGGCTGCCTGGCCGGCAGTGTCTATGCCGCCGCCGTTATTTTGCCAGACGGCTATGACAACCCTTCGCTCAACGACAGCAAGCGACTTTCAGCGGCCAAGCGAATGCGCTTGCGAGACGAGATTATCCGTGATGCCCGTGCCTGGGCGATAGGCGTGGTCACTCCCCAGGAGATAGACCAAATCAATATCTTGCGGGCCAGCATCCTGGCCATGCACCGTGCCCTGGAGCGGTTGCGGGTGATGCCGGAGGCGATTATCGTGGACGGCAATCGCTTCCAGCCCTATCGCAACTTGCCTTATACCACGATAGTCAAGGGAGATGGGAAATATCAGGCCATCGCCGCGGCCAGTATCCTGGCCAAGACCTATCGCGATGAGTATATGGAGCGGTTGGCCCAGGAGTTCCCACGATATGGCTGGCAGTCCAACAAGGGTTATCCCACGCCCCAGCATCGGGAGGCTATCCGCCAATATGGCGTTACGCCCTACCACCGCAAGAGTTTCGACCTTTTAGGCTCTCAAGAACTTTTCCTCGACTTCGCAGACGATGAGACACGATAAACTGGAGCGGGAACTTGACCTGCTCTTGCTGCTTACCGAGAACAGGCATTATGACGTGGAGACCCTTTGCCGGCGGCTTGCCATCTCCCGCCGCATGTTCTATTACTACCTGGAGAGTTTCCGTGATTGGGGGTTTATCGTGGAGAAGTCGGGGCGGTGTTATAGCATCGACAGGGAGTCCCCTTACCTGAAACGCCTTTTTGAGACCATCAACTTCACGGAGGAGGAAGCGCTTACCTTGCTCTCCATATTAAATAAGGTGGGCGAGGAGAACGCCTTGGCGCAGCGTATACGCTACAAGCTCAATCGCTTCTACGATTTCCATATCCTCGACAATCCTGCCTTGCGCGAGCGGGTGGCCCATTGCGTCTCCGTGCTTTATGACGCCATCAAGCGCGAGCGGGTGGTGAAGATCATGGGCTATGCCTCACCCCATAGCGACACGGTTTCCGATAGGGTGGTGGAGCCGTTCCTCTTGCTCAACGACAACAACGACGTGCGCTGCTACGAGCTGTCCTCTGGCGAGAACAAGACCTTCAAGCTTTCCCGCATGCGGGATGTCATCATGCTCGACCTCTCTTGGAGCCATGAGGCTCGCCACAAGCAGGTTTTCACCGACATATTCATGTTCAGTGGCGAGGAACGGTTTCCCGTGGCGGTAAGGCTGGATCGATTGGCCTACCAGGTATTCGTGGAGGAATATCCCCGTGCCACCCACGCCGTCACCCCGGAAGACTCCGCCCACTATGTCCTCCGAACGGAAGTGGTGAGCTATCGGGGCATAGGCCGCTTCGTGCTAGGCCTCTATGATCACGTAGAGGTATTGGGTGACGAGGGTTTCCAGGCTTATGTGCGGGAGACCTTGCGCCGCAACTATCAGCGCAGTCTCTTGCCGCCAGCCGTGGATTAAACGAAAAGAAGCCCCTTCGCCATTGCGGCGAGGGGCTTCAAGCGTTCAATTACTATTTACAATGAAAAATTCACCCGAGGTGGGCGTGTTGTAGTTCCTTCATTTCTGTTACCACAGGGCGACTTTTCCAGCCGCGCCCAGGTCTAGCGTGGCCGTGGAGATGCCCAGGGCCTTGAACACGCGGCTCATCGTGGGAATGGTGATGCTGTGACCTTTCTCCAGCCTGGAGATTTGTGCCCGCTTTACGCCGACACGCTCGCCCAGTTCCTCTTGTGTGAGATGCTGCCTCAAGCGTTCCTGCTTGATGGCCTCGCCAATGTGATAGGCGTGTACGGCCTCTGCCACCTCTTGGTCAAACTTGTCCCTCTCTGGTGTCCCTTTCTTCCCTATGAGTTCATCCGTGACTTCCTCCAGGGTGTATAGTTTCATTTTACCCACCTGTTTCATTGGTTCTTGCTTTTTTGTTCATAATACCATCTCATGATTGCTTCCGCTCTCACGATTTCTTTCTTGGGGGTCTTCTGCGCCTTCTTGGTGAAGCCGTGTGTGGCTACCACCAGGCTTCGCTCCTCCTTGTCCCAGAAGGATAGCAGGCGATAGGCCATTCCGCCAGACATTGCCCGGAACTCCCATATCTCTGATCCTTCCAGCTTCTTGAACAGCTCGCTGTTCTTCTCTCCTTCTGTCACCCTCCATATATTATGCAACATCTTCTTGCGTGCTTGCCCTGGAAGGCTTTCCAGGAAGTTTCTGGCTTCTTCCAGTATCGTGAGTTGTAACGTGGGCATATCCGTTTTAGGTTTTCCTTGTGTGCAAAGATAAGGAAAAGTTTCGTGATATAGAAACTTTTCTTGGATAAATTTTGTTCATGTTCTTACACTGCGAAGATACGAAAAGGTTTCCATGTTGGCAAACTTTTTCATGCTTTTTCCGGATAAGACATTTGCATTCTATTCACCTCCCCGCCACCTAGGCGCGGCATCATCTAGGATGATTCCAACCATCATCTAATATGATGATAGGCATCATCTTAGATGATGGTAGACCTCTGTGCGCACAAGTCACTCTCGGTGGGATGCCTATATCACGGCTCCGCCTCCCCTCGCGCGCACGTATTATTATTATGGTGTCCATAACGAAATGTCGAGGAGGTGCGTATTTGCTGTTCAACGCCTTGGGGACAACGGCGGTGCGGGTCTGTCAACAAAGAAGGGCGGACATGCCATCGCATGCCCGCCCTCGCGGTTCACTATCATTTAGTCACTCCCTATTCATTGGGGACGAAGTAGTCATAGCCATAGACCAGGGTGCCCGCGGACACCGTGTAGGCCACGCACACGAAGCAATAGCCGTCCTCATACATGCCGCTCTCGTAGCCGCCGGCGGTGACGAAGCTCTCGTCGCCCTGCCAGTAGCCAATGTCCTCTACGGAAACGGTGTAGCTGTTGCCGTCGGTCAGTCGCACGGACAGGGGTGTTTCCATCTTGGGCACACGGAAGAACTCATAGGACCCGTTGGCATCCTCGCCTTGGATACCCATGAGATTGATTTTCATGGAGTAGCCCTCGCCGAAAAGGTCCTTGAAGCGGTAGAGCGTCTCGTCGGTGGTGCAAACCTGCAAGGTGGTAGGCGTGTTGGGTAACCCTATCGCGCTTCCGGAAACGGGCTGAGCGTTAAAGATATAGGTACCACTGACCACGTCCTCCCAGGCCAGGCCCGTGAAGGTAGTGGTGTATGCCTTCTTTTGGTTGCCGGAGACCGCCACGGCGGTGATGTAATAAGTGCCCATCATGTCGGTCAGGGTCACATCCACGTTAGACTGGCCTTCAATACCTTCTACCTGGGTGCCGTTCTCCACCACGTAGTCATTGTAACCAGCCTCACCCATCTCTGAGAGGTGGCTGTTGTAGTCAGCCTCCGGCTCCGAGAGGTAGTAGACGGCCTCCACCTTGTTGTTGGTGGCGAAGCGCAGGGTGATGTCGTTGTCCGCGTTGTAAGGCTGGGCGGGGGCGTATTGGTATACGATTACCGAGGGGCCTCCGTCGGTGCCGGGATTGGTGCCGTCGTCCTCGCTACAGGCTGTGAGCGCGAACGCCGCCACGCAGAGCGATAGCAAGCTTTCTATGTATTTCTTCATGTCTTTTGTGTTTTTAAAAGTGGGTTGATGTTACCATTTATACTCCGGAGAGTCCTGTGTGGGCTGCTGCGGCGCGGGATTGTTGGTGCAAGCCGTGTTGTAGTTGGTCTCGCTCTGCACGATACAGAAGTTCATGGCCGATGGATAGTTGTTGCCCTCGGCGCGGTCGGCAGCGTCGGTGGAGTTCCAGCGCATACCCTCCAGGTGGTTGGTTCCAGCGTAGCTACGGATAACAGCCTTGTTCAGTCGCTTGATATCCCAGAGGGAGAGTCCCTCACCCCAGAACTCCACGCGGCGTTGCCACCATATCTCGTTCTGGAAGGCGGAGGTGGCGGTGTTGCCATAAGACTCGTTGTGCTGTCCGTATACGTAGTTGGGGTCACGCTGCTGGGCGAAAGCGGTCAGCAAGGCGATGCCCTCTGCCTCGCGGCCTGCCTGCATGCCCACGGCCTCGGCCTCTATGAGCTTCATCTCCTCTACGCGCATCAGGGGCACAGACTGTAGGAAGGCCGTGTACTGGTTGGCGTGACCGGCTTCGCCGCCTGCCGCGCGGAACTTCACGCTCAGGCCGCCAAAGCCCAGTCCGCTAGCTTCTGCCGTGATGACCATCTGCTCGGGATAGTCGGTGTACTCAGACAGCTTGGCCAGTTGTTCGCTCTCGCTGGTCATTTCGTCCAGGCTGAAGTCCAGGAAGCACTTCTTGCGGCAGTCGGTGGCGGGGATGGTTTCGTAGAGGTGGCGGTCCATGAGGTGAGCCGCGCCATAGTTGGAGGCGTAGCCATAGCCGTTGGTGATCTCCAGCGTCATCCAGGATCCCCAAGAGGTGTCCGCGTCGTTGATGGAGAGCACTTGGTCATCAGCTTTGTAGGTGAGATACCACATCCACGCACCGTTGGGCGAGTTGAAACCCGTCTCGGGGTCGGTGTACTCATCCGCGCTCATCACGTTGTAACCCTCCATGGCCTTTTTGGCGTAGGTCTCGGCGTTCTTCCAGTCTTCCATGGTGAGGTAGGCACGTGCCTTCAGACCGTAGACCACGGAGAGATTGGGCGTGGCGCCATCGGTGCGCTGGTAGCCTTGCAGGTATTCCTCGGCCTTGTCCAGGTCGGCCAGGATGAGTGCCCACATTTCCTCATTGGTCTTGCGGGGGTTGTTGGTGCTGGCGGCTGCCGTAGTATTCTCGTCTATGTAGGGTACGGTCTCGGCCTGTGGATCCTGGGCGTAGGTCTTGCTGGCGTAGAGGCGGGCCAGGTCCTCGTACATGGCCGCTCTCACGGCGTAGGCGATGCCGGCTCCTGCCTTCCTTTCCTCGCTAGGCTCCGCTCCTGCCATGGAGATGACGGTGTTGCAGTTCTTTATCCAGGCGTAGTACACCGTCCAGGGCATCTGGCAGTTGGCGTAGCTGGGACCCAGTGTCTGGTCGTACATATACCAGCTGGAGAACCAGTCAGTGTTGGTGCCGTTGCTCACCATGTCTTGCCCCAGTATGTCGTGCATGATGAACATGGAGGGCATACCGAAGTCGTTGGCATTGTTCTGCGGGTCGTTGCTGTAATTGGACTGACCATTGAGCGATGTGGTGATACCACTCACGAAGTTGTCAAAAGAGCCTGGTGCCGCACCAGCCTGTCCGTCAGTGACATTGCCGTTTTGTGGCTCATATTCCTCGATACAGCTCGTGGGGAGCGTAAGCGCTCCTATTATCAAAGCTGCTAATGTTATTTTCTTCATGTTCTTTTGTTTCCTTTTATGGTTTAGAAAGTTACTTGTACACCTGCGGAGATATTGCGGATGGGGGAGTAGACATTGTTCATGGTGGTCTGTCCCTCGTAAGAGAAGCGGGGATCAAGACCCTTGCGGGCAGACCAGAAGCAGAGGTTCTCTCCGGCCACGTAGACGCGGATGCTGGCGATGTTGTCTATCAGGTTCTTGGGCAATGTATAGCCCACGGTGAACGACTGGAAGTTCAGGTAGCTGGCGTTCGCGAACCAACGGGTAGACATGGCCGAGGTATACTGGTCGCCTGCCTGCCAGCGGGGGATGTTGCTGGAAGTGTTGTCGGGAGACCAAGACTTGAAGATGTCCTTGTGGAAGTTCTGTCCGCCATTGCCGCTCGTGCTCATGGGAGTCATCAGCTGCTTGTAGCGCATGTCATACACCTTTCCGCCTATCTGGTAGTCGAAGCTGGCCGACGCGTCGAAGTCACCGATGCGGATGGTGGTGCTGAAGCCGCCATAGAAGTCGGGCATGGTGCTCTCCTGCTTGTAGCGGGTGGCCTCCTGGAAGTTGGTGGTGGTGTAGGAATGCTTGCGGCCAGGGATGGCGTTGGCGTTGGAGGGCAAGTCCTCGTCCACCCAGTAGAGGGCCTCTCCCTGCTCGTTCACGCCAGCGTACTCGGCGATGAAGGGGGTATAGAGCTCGCCGCCCACCTCAAACCATTGCTGGTAGGTTTGCCCGCTTGTGCTCTCGCTGAATCCGCCATTGCCCATGGTCTTTCCCTCTGGCAACTTGAGTATCTCGCTCTTGTTGTGGGCGATGTTGGCGGAGATGTCCCAGTCCACTAATTTGCTGCGGATAATAGAGCCATTCAATACCAACTCCACGCCTTGGTTGCGGATGTCGCCGATGTTGCCATAGTAGCCGCGCGTACCGATGGATTCGGGGGTTGAAATCCAGAACAGCAGGTCAGTGGTCTTCTTGTTATAGTACTCCAGGCTACCGCTCAATCGGCTATTCCAGAAGCTGAATTCCACGCCCATGTTGAAATTCGTGGTGGTTTCCCAGGTGATGTCTGGATTGCCCATGCGGGCGAAGGTGGGAGACATGTGGGTGTCGTCAGACTTGTTTAGGGTATAGAGGTCTACATAGGCGTAGTCGCCGATGTTGTCGTTTCCCTGCTGGCCTATAGAGGCCTTCAGCTTCAGTTGGTCTATCCAGGTGATGTCCCTCATGAACTTCTCCTTGGAGATGATCCACGCTGCGCCCACAGACCAGAAGTTTCCCCAGCGGTGATCCTTGGCGAAGCGGGAAGAAGCGTCACGACGATAGGAAGCGCTAGCGAAGTACTTGTTGTCATAATTATACTGTGCGCTGCCGAAGTAACCCTCCACATTGTACTTGTTGGTGTAAGAGCTCATGGCCTGCATGGTAGCAAAGGCGTTCAGCTCCAATATATAGGGAGAGAATCCACCATACATCTGCGCGCCCAGATACTGCGTGTCTTGCTTGTACCACTCGTGGCCCAGCATCACGTTCACGTTGTGTTTGCCGAAGTCCTTGAAGAAGGTCAGTGTCTGCGTGTGGTTCTGTCTCCAGTTAGTAGTGGAACTTTTGGTCAACGTGCCACCCGTTCCCGCGGAAGGCCCTTCCAGCATGTTGCCGTAATAAAGGGTGTTGGTTTGGCCAAAGATGACCGTACTAGTGATGTTGGCTTTCAGGAAATCGGTGATGGTGAAATCCGCGATGAAAGATCCGTTCAATTGGTCGCCGCTGTTGCCGCTCTTGTTGTAGCGGTTGGCTGCCAAGGGGTTTCCGGAAGCTAGGAAGGGACGGGTACCTATGCCAGGATAGTAATTGGGATTGGTGCCGTAGTCATACATCTCGTTGCCATATTCGCTCTGCTTGATGCTCACGTTGCCCTCCGCGTCCATCACACGTACGAAGGCGGGATAGATGGGGGCCATCATACTGGTGAAGTACATGATGTTGGCCGCGCCCGCGCTGCCGTCCAGGTTGGGGTTGCTCTTTTGGGTAGAGTGGTTGAAGTTCACGTTGGCGCCCACCTTCAACCATTTCGTCAACTGCTGCTCTGCTCTCAAACGGGCGGTGATACGCTCATAGCCGGAATAGTCTATCACGCCATCCTCATTGAGGTAGCCCAGGCTGGCGTAGAAGTTTCCTTTCTCGGTGCCGCCATTCACGCTCACGTTATACTCCTGCCTCAAGGCGTTCTTGTAGGCCAGGTCTGTCCAGTCGTCCGGCGTCAGGTAGTAGGTAGTGCCGTTGTAATCGTATGCCCTGCCCAATGTGGCATTGGGATTGAGTTTTCCGTTCATGCCGATGAGGTTTTGTCCCTCGGGCACGGTGTATACGTTATATACCAGCTGGTTTAGCATGGTGTTGTTGGCGTTGAGGTTGGCATCTGCCGCGCTCTGCCCCAGCCCATAGAAGTTGCGGTTGTAGAGTCCCATGTAGTAGGCCTCGTAATACTGCCCTGGGTCGGTGATGACATCGTAATCTTGGATGGCGCGGGAGTTGGAGCCCCATTTCGCGTCAAATTTCACCTCGGCTTTGTGCGCGCTGCCCTTCTTGGTGGTGATGATGATCACGCCAGCCGCGCCACGTGCGCCATAAAGAGCCGCGGAAGCTGCGTCTTTCAATACGGAGATGGACTCGATATCGCTTTGCGCGATGTTCGAGAGGCTGGAGTTATAGGGTGCGCCGTCCACGATAATCAAGGGGTCTGTGCCAGCGTACATGGAGGCTACGCCACGAATGTTCATGCTACCCTGGTTGGCGCCAGGAGCGCCGGAACCGCCACGCAACTGCAATCCAGGCACGGAGCCCACCAATGCGTCTGCCACGTTGGTGGTCACTCGCTTGCTGAGTTCCTCTGAGCCCACCACGGCCGCGGAACCCGTGAAGGAGGCTTTCGTCTGTGTTCCAAAAGCTACGACCATCACCTCGTCCAGCGACTTGCTGTCTGACTCCAGGATAATCCTCATGTTTTGGCTAGCCTTTACCCTTTTGGATACCATGCCAATGTAGGACACTTCCAAGTGGGAATTGGCTGGCACTGAAATAGAGAATTTTCCGTCCACGTCGGTAACGGTGCCCGTTTTCGTGCCTTCCACGCGGATGGACGCGCCAATCACTGGCTCGCCATCGTCAGCAGAGGTCACGGTTC